>Ga0265295_1000397_pt1 | contig 88921 bp, 103 predicted proteins | sample Munlansysbiofilm_FD_192503 | JGI IMG/M metagenome (GOLD analysis project Ga0265295, IMG submission 192503) | Leachate microbial communities from a municipal landfill in Southern Ontario, Canada - Methane capture system biofilm | ecosystem: Engineered > Solid waste > Landfill > Unclassified ... | reverse complement strand
AATTTTAACACCTGTTTCGACCGGAAATCGGTTTAAAATGATTGTTTTATTGGTTGAAATTATACCATTTTATTGCTTCCAAAGTGCCTATTTTAGGGAGGCTTGTGGGTTTTTCAGGGGTGACTAATTAACAATTAATAGTAGGGGCAGTATCTTGTGTCTGATCGGATAAGGTATGCTATAATACTGTTATATATTATTATGTAGGATAACAGTATGTTTGTAAACAGAACAAGTGAACTCTCCTCCCTTGAAGCGGAGTATGCCAGAGAGACGAGCAGTTTCAGTGTGATATACGGCAGGAGAAGGGTGGGGAAAACCGCGCTGATCAGTGAATTTATCAAAGAGAAACCCCATATCTATCTCTATATCACCCTGAGCGACCTGGAGAGCCAGCTGGAAGCCTTTACCGATGAGATCAGAAGATTTGTGGATGAGCGCATCCGGGAGCATCTCAGATTTGAAAGTTTTGAAAAAGCCATCGCCTTTTTGGCGACACTGAAGATGGAGCGGAAACTGGTTTTCGTGATAGACGAATATCAGTATCTTGCCCAGAAGGACAGAGCCTTCTCCTCGAAGCTGCAAAAGCTGTGGGATATGGATCTCGCAGGCGCGAATATCCATCTGATCCTCTGCGGTTCGGTACTCTCCATGATGCACAGCGAGGTGCTGAACTACGATGCACCCCTGTACGGGAGAAGGACCTCGCAGCTGCATATCAAGCCGATCAGATTTCACCATATCAAAGCTTTCCTGCCAAACCTCTCCAAGCTGGACCAGATGCATGTCTACAGTTCGTTCGGCACGATCCCGAAGTACCTGAATGAGTATGACCAGCAGCTGACATTGATGGAAAATATCGAAAAAAAGATACTCAATAAAAACAGTTACCTCTACAGCGAGGGGAACTTTCTGCTGAGAGACGAGATCAGCGAACCGGCCAGTTTTTTCAGTATCCTGCGCTCCATCTCCATGGGCAATAGAAAAATAGGCCATATCGCCTCCTCTTTGGGGGTGAACTCCCCCTACCTGAGCAAGTATATGCAGAAGCTGATTGACCTTGATATCATAGAGAAGCAGATACCCGTCACCGAAACCAACCCGCTGAAAAGCAAATTCGGCCAGTATAGGATCAAAGACAAGTTTTTGAATTTCTGGTTCTATTATGTCTATAAAAACTACAACACGCTTGAGTTGGAGCAGACCCGGCACGTACTGGATGAGATAGCGCAGAACTTTAATGACAGGTTCGTCTCTTTTGCATTTGAGGACTACCTGCTGGAAGATCTATTGCGGGCGCCTGAAAAATACTTCGATTTCATCCCGGTAAAAGCCGGACGGTGGTGGAACAACAAAGAGGAGATCGATATCGTGGCGTTTGATGAGGAGAACATCGCCTTTATAGAATGCAAGTGGCAAAACCGTGTCGATAAAACGCAGGTGAGAAACAGGCTGATCCAAAAAGCCCAGGCACTCGCGGGGAATAAAAAAGCCACCTACCTGGTCATCACAAAGGATGATTATCTTGGGGAATAGTGATTAGTGATTGGTGAATAGTAATTTTGTGTAGGGGCGGATCGTTGTGTCCGCCCGGGGATGATGGGAATCCGTGAAGAGGATCGAATGCGTTCTGTATGCGGATGCGGAATGGGTTGTTGTATAATGCAGCAGAGAGTATTTGTAGCGTAGGAGCAGGTATGAACGAAAAAAATCTTCTATTGCGACTGTTCAGCGCAGGGCCCCGGGCCGCTTTGGCCGGTATTGCAGATACACAGTGGAGCGGCATCCTGGAACTTGCCGGCAAACAGCATGTTGCGGCGTATCTCTATGATCATCTGCAGGAGACCGGCACATTGGGGATGATCCCCGAAGATGCAAAAGAGGCGTTGTTTCAGGCATTTCAGGCAAACACGTTTCGGAATATGGCGCTGATCGCGGAGTTCAGGAGGATCACTGAGGCATTCAGCAAACAAGAGATCCCTGTGATCGGACTGAAAGGGCTGCATCTGGCGGAGAAGATCTATCCGCATATCGGGTTACGCTATCTGAGGGACCTGGATGTATTGGTCCCCGCAGAGCAGATGGAATCTGCCTACAGAGCTACCTTGGCACTCGGGTATCAGTGTGAGAAGGTCATCACAAAGCAGGATCTTGTTGCACCGCATCATCACCACCTCCATCAGCAGTATCATCCCGATAAAGCGATCATTCTCGAACTGCACGGCTATCTCATAGAGGACAAAAATATCGAAATGCGTGAGTTGTGGGAAAATGCAAGCCCCTTTGAGGGGCATCACTACCGCTATCTTGATAGCGAAGACCTGCTGCTCCATCTCTGTATGCATATCAGCTACTCGGATCTCTTCAAGATCGATCTGAGGCACTACCTGGATATCTACATGATGCTCAAAAACCAAAGTGAAAAGATAAACTGGGAGGCGTTTTTGGTGCGTGCAGAGAAACGGGGGCTGACGAAGGGGGTATTGCTCGTCATGCAGATCACCTCCGAGCTCTTTGCCTGCAAGCTCCCGGAGCAACTTCAGCGTATCGTCAAGGATGACCCCGGTCAACGCGAGCGCATCAATCATGCGGTAGATTTTATGTGGCAGTATGATAAATCCTCAAAAGGATACAACGCATACAAATCCAGAGTGTTTGTACCCGATGAGCCGATCCTGAGACGCTTGGTGAAACGGATATTTATCCCCAAAGAGGAGCTGAGCTTCTACTATTCGCTCGATCCTGACTCATGGAGGGTCTATCCCTATTACGGGAGAAGGGTCTATGACCTCTTTCAACGACACTTTTTTATGCTGATACGAACCAGAACGGATTCCCGACAGATAGAGGCTGTCGATAAAACCAGGATACTGCATAGGTATCTTTTTGGTGATTGGTGATTGGTGATGGTCCTCGTTCCTGCGGGGTTGTCGCTGCGCTCGGACGGTGATTGGTGAGGTGTGATGCGTGTAGGTCGGGGTGTCCCCACCCTGACTTCAATGGTGGGCTTTCCATGGATCCCCGGGTGCCCGCAGGGTTTCGTTTCCTTTCTCTGTCTTCCGTGGTACATTCTGTACATGCCTACATGGCTTCGTTTCACTACGACTTAGCCTACAGCGGTATACAAGTATACATCGCTTTCGGTTCCGAGCTTACAAAAGCAAAGCAGTTTGCTTTTGCTTCACAGCTCTCATGGTTTCAAACCTATAAACGATAAACTATTGTCGTTCGCTTCACGCTTCTGCCTGCGCGGGTCGCACTTAGTTGCTTCACTTTGCCTTCAGCGGTGCATTCTGCACGATTTGCCTTCGCGGCTCACTGCGTTCGACGCGCTCGGTTCCGCCCCTATAAACGTGAGGTTCACTCACGTTTATTTAACGGGTCTCATGGTTCCGAAGCTAGAAACAACAAGCAGTTGTTGTTTGCTTGACGCTTCTCATGGTTCCGACCCTACAAACGACAAACTGTTGTCGTTTGCTTAACGGGTTTGCCTGCGCGGGTCGCACTTAGTTGCTTCACCGCTTCGGTTCCGACCCTACAAACGACAAACTGTTGTCGTTTGCTTAACGGGTCTCATCCTTGGGGTGCGGAGCCCGGGGATGACGAGAGGGAGGGGCATGGATCGACAGGCTCACCGAGAACGGACAGTGATGGGGGTTGTGGTATAATAGATCAAAGAGTATTTCGGGTGCAGGAGCAGGTGTGTTCACAAAAAATATCTATTACCAGGTAGAGAAGCGGTATGCCGGTACGAGGCTGGCGGTGATAGGGATACTGACCTTCCTGAGCTTCCTCCTCTTCGGGCAGATCGGGAGCGAGATCGTCAAAGAGATGCTGATGATCAGCATGATGCTGGGCGGGCTGTTTGTGTTCTCTCTGCTGCACTATGCCTTTTTGGTACGCTATCCGCAGCGTGCGATCGGGCTGCGCAAGAGCGTGGTGGTGCTGCTGGACCTTACGGTGCTGACCCTGCTGGTGATGATGTTTGAGCAGTATGGGATCTACTTCTTGCCGTTTTATGTCTGGCTGGTGATGCTCTCGGGCGCGAGCTTCGGGATCGGGTACTTCTATACCAGCATCATCGGCGCCGCACTTTCGTGGGTGACCCTGCTGCTCTACTCCGCCTACTGGCAAGCGCATTACGATATCCTGATCGCCTTTGCGATGACCACCTTTCTGGTCCCGCTTTTTTACCTGAAGTATATCGTACGAATGCATGCGAAGCATGTGGAACTCACCGAGGTGCTGAACTCCGCAGCGAAGGATGCACGGCATGACGAGCTGACCGGTGTGGCCAACAGAAAGGTCTACAAGGAGGAGATCAGAGAGGCAATCAAGCGCAGGGAGTTCTTCGCGCTGCTCTTTATCGATCTCAACAAGTTCAAGGTGATCAACGATACGCACGGCCACCATATCGGGGACGAGGTGCTCAAAGAGGTGGTAAGAAGATTGACGGAGTACCTGGGGGAGGAGGACTTCCTGGCGAGGCTGGGAGGGGATGAGTTCGTCATCATCACGCGCCGCAAAAAGGTCTTTCTGCCCAAGTTTGTCGAGAAGCTGGAGCAGGAGGTGATCGGAAAGTTCGAGGTCGAGGGGGTGACGGTGCCGATCGAGCTGAGCATCGGTATCAGTACCTTCCCTGACGACCACCGCTCGGAGATGATGCTAAGCAAATATGCCGATGAGGCGATGTATGTCGCCAAAAAAGACCCAAGCAGGTTCCATATGTTCTATGCGGAGCTCACCGAAGCGCAAAAGAGTCTCTCACGTTAAAACTTCAGAGGCTTTGAGAGAATTTTGGCTATAATTAGCCCATTTTTAATGTATCTGTCACCGTACGGGGGTATTTACCCGGTGCAGTGATGACGCATTTCATACTATAGTGAAGGGTATATTTTGAGCGAAAACATTATCGGATATCTGGATAAGGACAACAACATCATCGATACACAGAGCGCTGTGGATACGGCGGGATTGACACCGATCGAGTATGACAACAGCGAGAAAGCACTGGAGATCATCCGACACTCCACTGCACACCTGATGGCGCAGGCGATCACCGAGCTTTATCCCAACTCCCAGTTTTTTGTGGGGCCGGTCGTGGACGAAGGGTTCTACTATGACTTCAGGGTCGATGAGAAGATCGGAGAAGAGGATCTCAAAACGATCGAGAAGAAGATGAAAGAGCTCATCAAGAAGAAGTACAAGATCGAAAAGTACGAGCTCAGTAAAGACGAAGCGATGAAAAAGTTCGCCAACGACGATCTCAAGCAGGCGGTGATGAGCAGGATCCCGGATGAGACGCTTTCAATCTACAAGCAAGGGGAGTTCGAAGACCTCTGCCGCGGCCCTCACGTACCGGCATTGCGGTTTTTGAACAACTTCAAGCTCACCCGTGTGGCGGGTGCCTACCTCGGCGGGGACGAGAAGGCGGAGATGCTGACGCGTATCTACGGGATCGCTTTTGCGGACAAGGAGTCGCTCAAGGCGCACCTGGATATGCTCGAAGAGGCGAAGAAGCGCGACCACCGCAAGATCGGTACGGAGATGGAGCTCTTTATGTTCAACGAATCGGCTGGATCGGGACTGCCGTTCTGGATGCCTCAGGGGGCAAAGCTGCGTGCAAAGCTCGAAGAGATCCTTCACAAAGCACACCGCATCAGGGGCTACCAGCCGGTACGCGGGCCTGAGATCCTCAAGTCGGATATGTGGAGAACCTCGGGGCATTACGCCTGCTACGGTGAGAACATGTACCTCACAGAGATCGATGAACAGGAGTACGGGATCAAACCGATGAACTGTATCGGGCATATCCAGATCTTCAAGCAGACACAGAAGAGCTACCGTGACCTGCCGCTCCGTTTCTACGAGTACGGCGTGGTGCACAGACATGAGAAGTCGGGTGTGCTCCACGGGCTGCTCCGTGTAAGAGAGTTCACCCAGGATGATGCGCACATCTTCTGTACACCGGAGCAGATCGCGGGAGAGGTGATCGAGGTCGTCGAGTTCGTTGACAGCGTGATGCAGCTCTTCGGGTTTGAGTATACGATGGAGGTTGCGACGAAGCCTGAGAAGGCGATCGGCGAGGATGCAGTATGGGAGCTTGCGACACAGGGGCTCAAGGATGCGCTTACGGAGAACAACCTGCCGTATACGATCGACGAGGGCGGCGGTGCCTTCTACGGGCCGAAGATCGACGTAAAGATCACCGATGCGCTCGGGCGTAAATGGCAGTGCGGTACGATCCAGGTCGACTTCAACCTCCCGCAGCGCTTCGAGGTGGAGTATGTGGCAGAAGACAATACACGCAAACAGCCGGTCATGCTGCACAGAGCGATCCTCGGCTCCTTCGAGCGCTTCATCGCGATCCTGACAGAGCACTTCGCCGGAGAGTTCCCATTCTTTATCGCTCCGACACAGGTGATCTTCGTACCGATCGCGGAAAATCATGTCGCGTATGCCAACGAGCTTAAGAAAGCGCTGATGGTTGAAGGGATCGATGCGGAAGTGTATGACAAAAACGACTCTCTGAACAAGCGTATCCGTACGGCTGAGAAGCAGAGAGTGCCGTATGTTGCGATCATCGGGGACGAAGAGGTGGCCAACAGATCGGTGGCGATCCGCAACAGAAGAAGCAGAGAACAGTATAATCTTACACAAGACGAATTTATGGTAGAATTAAGACAAGAATTACAAAAAGGTAAAATTTGAGTAGACAAATCGACAAAAACAGGGGAAGAAAAAAGGCTGATGACACGATCATGAACGATGCTATCAGAGCAGCGGAACTGAGAGTGGTTGGGGAAGACGGAGAGCAGTTCGGTATCATTACGAAAGCCGAAGCACTCCAGATCGCAGAAGCGAAGGGGCTTGACCTTGTACTGATGTCACCGGATGCAAAACCCCCTGTTGCAAAAGTCATGGACTACGGCAAACACAAATACGAGCTTGAAAAGAAGAAAAAAGAGGCACGTAAGAACCAGAAGAAGGTCGAAGTCAAAGAGGTGAAGTTCTCTTGCAAGATCGCCGAGAATGACATCAGCTTCAAAGTGAAACATGCCAGAGAGTTCCTGGAAAAAGGAAAGCATGTAAAACTCAGAGTCTTCCTCAAAGGACGCGAGATGGCACACCCTGAATGGGGGATCGAAGTGCTCCAGCGTGTCTGGCCGATGCTCGAAGATATCGCGGTACTTGAAAAAGACGCACACCAGGAAGGGCGCTATATCAATATGTACGTCACTCCGCTGAAGAAGTAGCAGGGAGCAGCTCTGCTGCTAGTGAGGAGTTAGGAATTTTGGTAAGCTTTTCTTTGAAAAAGCTTTTATCAAGTAATTTCCAATTACTAATCGCTGATCATGTCATCCTCGCGAAGGTGAGAAGTGTTAAGCAAACAATAACTGCTTGTTGTTTGTAGCTTCGGAACCATGAGACCCGTTAAATAAACGTGAGTGAACCTCACGTTTATAGGGGCGGAACCGAGCGCGTCGAACGCAGTGAGCCGCGAAGGCAAATCGTGCAGAATGCACCACTGAAGGAGGATCCACAACCTGATAACTAATTTTCACACTTTTTTATTTTAGAATGTTCAGCAGGGTTTCTCTATTCATTTTTTTCTCAAAGAGAGTGATGACTCTGTCATCGCTTCGCTGCACTAGGAGAAAAAAGTACAAACGGCTGTTACTATAACGTATGAATTTCCTCTTTTATACTATTGAGGCGGTGGTTCTCTCTTCATTTTTTTAGAAAAAACGAAGCAAAAAAGCGTTGTGGTTCTCGAATCGCTTCGCTTACAAGGTCGTTCACCACAACAAGGCACACTTCGTGTGATTAATGGTGGCTCTCGTTCCCACGGTTTCCGTGGGAAAGCGTACTTCACCTTTCGGGAGTTTAATATCGCTATACGTAAATGATTTTGGATAGGCATTACGACGGTGTCCGTCGTAACGAGGAAAACAGATGCAATCAGCCATGATGTTGGCCGAGTCTGCCAATCTATTTTTTATGCTATAATTGGTAAAAACAGGATGGGGTTTGTCATGACTGCGAAAATGGAGAACACATTTATCGATTATGCTGATTTTATAGATGTTGCCGTGGAAGCATTTGAAACAGCTCCTAAAAAACTTTTTCAAAAAATTATGCGTAAGGTCATTGAGAGTTTTCATGTCCAGGCTGTTGAATTAAGTAAACAGGCTATAGAGATAGATGAAATGCATATATTGCCGGTTGATGATCTTGATGAGTTTTACGATACGGTGCTTGAGACTGTAGAGAACTTTAAACTTCTAAAAAAACAACTATTGCCTTTGCTTGAAAAAGATGAGTTGTTTACCGAACTCAATGAAGAGGCTCAGAAAGTAAATGATGCGTTGATCCATTATATGGACCGAATGGGACAATTGGAAGTAAGGATACTTCAGGAAACGCATCAGTCGGCTTAATGATGGATATCATCGAAACATCCCAATATCTTCGTACCAAAAAGCATTTAATCAAAAAACACTCTTTGGCACAGATCGAAATTGAAAATGCCATAGTTCTTTTTAAAGAAGATAGATATAGTGCCTCTTTACACTACAAAAAAATGACATGCAAAAAAGACAAAGATCGTTATGCGATACGTATCCCCAATACGCAATATCGGATTTTGATGAATATAGTTTCTGATACTACCTACCTTGTTTGTATCTGTGATCATGATGAATATGATAGAAGAAATAAAGACTGTTAGCTGTTAGGAGAAAACAAAAAACTTCTGTAGGGTGGGCTTGCCAGCCCACGCTGTGAATAAATTCATTTACAAAACCAGCCCGTGATCTACCTAAATATTTCCCAGCTTCCGGTGGGTTGGTACCCACCCTGCAAAACCCTCGTCATCCTCGGGCTTGATCCGGGGATCTACAGGTGTGGACTCAAATTCAAGTCTGCAATGGCAAACGAATTGTGGATTCCCGATCGTAGTCGGGAATGACACGGAGGGGAGGAATGAAATGAAAAATATTTGACACATTCTCATAACTCTGTTATGATACGTAAAACCAATCACCAATCACCAATCACGAATTTCTAATTTCATAGTGCAGCTTCAGCCCCTCGTCGGTCATCACAAACCCAGAGATCATGATCTTTCCTTCGTGGACCATCTGGTGGTGCTGTTTGCAGAGCGGGATGAGATTGTACTTGTGGTTCTTGTGGAAGTGGTCGATGTGGCCGGTTTCACTCGCCTCTCTCTGCTCTGCGATATGGTGGACATCCTCCACCGGGGCATCGCAGAGGGCGCATTTGCCCAGGTAGAGATCCTTGTTGTACTTGCTGCGTTTCTGGCGGCTTAGGCGTTTGATATCGCTCTGTGAATGGTTCAGGTTCTCCCTGATCTCCTGCGCGGTTTTGAGGAACTCTTTGTCCATATGGAGGGATTTGGCAAACTCCAGGCCATAAAGGCTGTCGCCCATCCCCAGCTGCAGCACACGGTTGTAGATCAGCCGGTCTTGCTCGTCATCGTACTGGATGCCCAGGTGGAGGAAGATCAGGTGTTTGAGCCCCCGGAGGTTGGGGATCTCTCCGAGCTGGTGCAGGTGGGTGGCGAAGATAAAGGTCGAACCCAGGGAGATCAGTCTGAGGATCGATGCCGAGACAATGGCAAGCGCCGATTCTGTCTCGGTCCCCTGGGAGATCTCATCGCCAAGGATCAGCGAGCGCGCATTGGCGCGGTTGAAGATGTTTTTGAGCTCCATCATCTCGACACTGAAGGTTGACAACCCTTTGTAGAGGTTGTCTTTGGAGACGATACGGGTAAAGAGCTTGTCATAGAGCCCGAAGCGCAGTTCCACAGCGGGGACGAAGAATCCTGCCTGCGCCAGGATGACGCTCAGCCCGATGCTCTTCATCAGCGAGGATTTGCCCGAGGAGTTGATCCCGTAGAGGAGGATGCCCAGGACATCTTCGCCGTTGCTTGCGTTGAGCGTGATGTGGTTGTGGGCGGTGCCGTTGTTGGCCCCCAGAAAGAGGTCGTTGGGGACATAGATCCCCCGTTCGTCATTGGCCTCGATGATCGGATGGCGCAGGCCGATCGCCTCATAGAAGTTCCCCTCCTCGATGATCGGGCGGGTCAGGTTCATGCTCTGGGCGCACTTGGCATTGGAGATCGCCACATCGATGTTGGCGATAAAGGCGATGAGCCGTTCAAGGAGCAGTGAAAAGCGGTTCTCAAGCAGGTTGAGGCTCTCGATATAGCGCTGTTTGACCAGGGAGACCAGCTGTACCTGCGAAGTTTCATAGTTTCGGGTGATCTCCTCAAAGAGCGGCGCCTGTACCTTGACGGCATTTTTGAGGTGCTTATAGGAGAAGTCCCTGAAGAAGTGGTGTTCGTTGTCAATCGTGACAAAGGAGTCCCTGAGCGCTTTTTCGATCAGCGTAAAACGGTTCTTGGTGAGGCTGAGGAAGTACCCTTCGCTCTCCAGGTAGCTGACCGTGGTATATTTTGTCGTCCCGCCCAAAAGCTTCTCTCTTTCAAAAAGCGACTCCACATGCGCGGCCACGCGCTCCATCTTGTCAATCTCCTGCTCCTGCCCCTTGACAATCGTGTCAATGGCAGGGTAGACACCCTGTCTGAAGATGTTGTCATTGATCTGTTCGATCCTGAACTTCGCACAGGTATCCAGGTCAAAGGTCTCTTCGAGGACCGTCGCCATCTCCCGGACTTCGTCATAGAGTTTCGCATCGATCTCCAGCCCGCCGGATTGCGCATCTTCGATCAGTCTGAGTATCGACTCGAGGGACATGGAGATATAGGTCAGCTCCACGGGGTGGAGCTTGCGCAGCTTGATACGGCGCGTGATACGTTCAAGGTCGTAGATCTGCTTGAGATGCGTCTCGAAACGGTCGATGCCCGGCAGGAGCTGTTCGGTGAGGTCATAGCGCTCCTCAAGCAGCGCTTTGTCGCAGATGGGGTTGAGAAGGCGCTCTTTGAGCAGGCGTTTGCCGAAGGCGGTGGAGGTCTTGTCGATCAGGTCGAGCAGGGTGACATCGCCGGGGTCGCGCGAGATGACCGAGAGCTGCTCCATGGCGTTGTTGCCGATATACATATAGCGGTTGGAGCCCAGGAACTGGGGTTTGTTCATCTTCTCTATGATACTCTCGTCATGCTCAATAATGAAGTCGATCAGGATCGCCAGCGCTTCCGTCGTGTAGGGGTGCCGCTCCAGATCCAGGTACTCGATAGCGCTCAGAAAGGAGTTGATCCCGAAAACCCGGGCAAAGAGCTCATTCTGGAATGCGATCTTGAAGCGTTTGGTGTTGAGGGTATGGTGCAGGGCGCTCAGCTCCAGGTAGTGCAGCAGCCACTCTCTGTCGATCTCCCTGTTCTCCAGCGTGATAATCACCTCGGAGGTGGTATAGGTCTGCAGCAGGTTGAAGGCCTCATCGAGGGCATAGGTCTTGTCGTCACGGGTGGAGTGGATCTCATTGGCGATGGTCTTCCCGGTACTCACATCGATCGCAGCATAGCCCACCGAGTAGATCCCGGCATTCTCGTCGATCATCAGGGAGACGATATTGTTTTCGGTGGGTTCGCTGAGATACTCGAAGTTGGTGCCCGGGGAGATGATATTGGAGACGTAGCGTTTGACATGGGGCATCTCGCCTTTCTGTTTGACGACAATGATCGTGTACTTTTTGGTCGCGATCAGGCGCGAAAGGTAGCGGTCGAGCGAAACCGCGGGGACACCGGCGAGGAGGGGGTTGCTGACCGAGTTTTCGAGGATCGCCTTGCTCTTTCTGGTCAGCTGGATATTGAGCAGCTCGGCGATCTCTTTTGCCTTGCCGATCTTGAGGGTGTCGTTGTTGACCTCATAGATCTCAAAGAAGGTGCCGATCTCCATCAGCACCAGCGCATCTTTGCCGTACTTCTCTTCAAAGTAGCGCTGCAGATCAAAATAGATTTCGGTAAGGAGTTTTTTCTTGTCGGAGAGTATCTCGGTAACTGGATCCACGTGCCTTAGCCCTGTCGTTTTTTATTGGGGTTGATTGTAGCATAAGTGAGGTTATAGCAAGCGCAGCCGGGGCTGCAATTAATAGTGATTTGTGATTGGTGATTGGTGATTTTACTTTTTACTTTTTACTTTTTACTTTTTACTTTTTACTTTTTACTTTTTACTTTTTACTTTTTACTTTTTCTTCCCCGCGGAACGGGCGCAGAATGGGGTTTATAAATTTTTTAGAAAAACTCGGTATAATACCGTCCCATTTTATGCCGATAGGTCAATGTGAAAAACGGCGTCCTATCAAAGTAAAAAATTCACAAGGGAGTAAGCATATGCCTAAAATGAAGAGCGTAAAAGGCGCTGTAAAGCGTTTCAAGGTGAAAAAAAGCGGTAAAATCAAAAGAGGAACTGCTTTCAGAAGCCACATCCTTAGCAAGGTAGACGGCAAGCACCACAGATCAATGAGAAGTCCTAAGTACGTCGATTCTGCGGATGCGAAAAACATCAGAGAGATGATCAACTAAGATTGATCCAAAAGTAGTATTCCCTCTATTTTGGAGGCAAGTTCAAACCAGACAAAAAAGTGTTTGACACCTACTAAAACCCAAAAGGGTACAAGTTTCAGGTAAAGGAAAAACAATGAGAGTAAAAAACGGTTTTGTAAGACACAGACGTCACAAAAAACTACTCAAGCAGGCTAGAGGATTCTACAGCGGTAGAAGAAAGCACTTTAGAAAAGCGAAAGAGCAGCTTGAAAGATCTTTGGTATATGCTTACAGAGATAGAAGACAGAAAAAAAGAGACTTCAGAAGACTCTGGATCATTCGTATCAATGCGGCAGCAAGACTCAACGACATGAATTACTCAAGATTTATGCACGGTCTTAAGCTTGCAAATATCGAGCTTGACAGAAAGATCCTTGCTGATATGGCAATGAACGCACCGGAAGCATTCACAAAAGTAGCGGATGCTTCAAAACAAGCGCTTAACGCGTAAGTTTCTTTGAGAAAAGCAGCATCAGCTGCAACGCTCTATCTTTTGAGAGGCCTCGGCCTCTCATCCCTCTTGTAACAATTTTCCAGAATAATCATTCCGCCATTTGAAACAGTGATACAACTGTAAATAGATACGCTGCTTTTAACAGCATCCAGTAGAGTGAAGACAACCTCTTTCATTCCTTTTCTTTTTTTTCATGCGCAAAAAAAGAAAACGAACCCAAAAGAAAAAAGCACAAACGGCTGTCGCTGGAATAGCATTTTCCTCTTGTATTGAAATATCTCTTCCTGTACTTTAACATTGCTATGCATCAATGATTTTGGTTATGCGAACGAGGTTGTGGATCCCCGGGTGCCTGTTTAGGAAATGCCCTTGGGGTGCGAGCCCGAGAATGACGGGAAAGAAAGTTGACACATTCTCATGACTATGTCATGCTCTTAACTCTTAACTCTTAACTCTTAACTCTTAACTCTTAACTCTTAACTCTTAATTTTTCACTCGCCCCGTGCCGTTGCTCCGTTGTAGGCGATGATCCCGGGACGCAGGTTGCAGACATGTTCGAATCCCAGTGACTTCATTGCATGCTGGACCTGGAAGCTTCTGCTTCCCGTGAAACAGTAGACGATAATGGGGGTGTGTTTTTTATCGCTGTGTTCCTCGATCTTCGCATAGAACTGGGAGGTGGGTACCAGTGCATCGGTCCCTACGATATGTTCCATCTGGTACTCCATATATTCCCGGACATCCATCAGCGTGAAATCCACCATCTTCAAACTTCTTGCCTCAAGCAGTGCCTCGAGTTCGTCGCCGTCAAGCTGTGCCTCATTGAGGAGTGCCTGCGCCTGCCCTTTGGTCAACCCCTGTGAATGGGTGTGGGCGACCTCTTCGGCTTCGTCTTTGATCTGCTGGGAGGCTGCATACTCCGGGGTACAGAAGATACCGCAGTGGCAGAGACCGTCTTCGGGGATCTCTTTTTCAAGGGCGGGTTTACAGGGACAGATACGGTTATCAGCCGCCTTCTGCTCCTCTTTTGTTTCCCCGATGACCATAAAGCAGGGGCAGAAACGTTTGCCGTAGATGAGTCTGTTTCTGGCTAACCCCATGGCTACCCCTTCATTCACTTCATCGTTGGGGTTCTGTACAAAACCGAACTGTGTGTTGACCTTCTCGACAAACTGCCAGGTCTTCTCCAGCTCTGCCTGAAACTCATCAGAGTTGATATCGATTTGTTGCATGGTTATCCTTTAATATGGTGTAGATTCGTTGTTGTCAAACTCTTTTGACAGATCTTCCAGCTCATCGGCAAACGCTTCCATCTTTTTGCCCCACCGCTCCAGGAAGTCTCCGGTTTTATGGAGATCGATGTGGATCTGGCTCTCGTTGGTTTCGATACCGGCACCTCTGCCTTCGTCAAGATCCTCGGAAAATGCTTCTACCTGGCGTGTGATCTGTTTGCCCATCTCGTCAAAAAAGTTTTTGGTTCGGTTTGTGTCTATCGTAATGACACCGTCTTCTTTGGAGATACCCAAGCGCCACAGCGTTGCGTTGGATTCACGCTGTTTTTCTGCTTCTTCTTTGGCTTTGAGTTCGGCAAGGAGGGCTTCTCTTGCTTCTTGTGCGATGCGCGCATCACGTTCGCTCTGTGATTCGCATCCATTGAATGCCAGAATGAGCAGAATGGATAATAGTAGCGTTTTGATGGGAGCCTCCTTAGATAGATGATAAACCATGGTGCAATTTTAGTCAAATATATTTAATGAAACGATAAAAAACGCTGAAGTAAAGAGGTCAGGGAAGCGCGGTCCATGCACCGCATTTCCCTGATGCTCTCTCCTCTCTTGCCAAAAAATTCTTTTTGCTACTTCTCTTTGCCAAAAATAAGGTGGTCAAGGCTGAACTTCCCTGCACCGAACGAGGCGAAAATAGAGAGGAACAGCATATAGTAGAGGGGGATCTCAAATCCGTTCTCCCCGGCAGGAAAACCATGCGGCAGATGGACGGTGATGATCGCCACGATCATGACTACGATCAGGGGCAGGGCAATCAGTCGCGTGAGAAGCCCCAGTGTAAGCAGGACAACCCCCAGCAGTTCGGTACTTGCTGCCATATAGGCGTTAAGTGTTGGAAAAGGGATACCCAGCGTGCCGAACCATTCCGCGATGGCATGGATATCGGCCCATTTGTTCATCGCCGGATTATAAAATCCATACGCCAGCACTAGTCTGGCAAAGAGCAGCGCGAGATCCTGCCCCTTGCTGAGTATCTCTTTGGCTATGGGATAGATATGCGTGACCATACAATCCTCCTTTCTTTATTGCAGGCAGTTAGCCGTTGCATTTTGTTTCAGCTTTGGGTGCCGCTTTTTTGTCGCTGTCGCATTTTCCTTCACCATTTTTTGGGGTGATATTCTTGTCACTGTCACATTTCCCCTGGCCGCATTTCCCTTCGCCTGTCCCTTTGCTGTCGGAGCAGCCGGCAAAGAGAAGCATCGCCAATCCTATTCCCGAAATAAAAAGCACTTTTTTCAACATGATTTTTTCCTTTATGATTTTTTATAGTTTCAAAGTATAATATGATGGTTGTGTACTCTCTGTGTAGGGGGGAGTTCCACCCGGAGTACACAGAGATGCTTCAGGATAACGCCTGACAGACTTGGAGAAAGAGAAGAGATGACACGAAGAGATTTTTTGGCAACCAGTGCTGCGGCAGGGCTTTCTGTCTCTCTCCATGCGCAGGAAGCAGATGCAGAGACAAAAACACTTGAAGCGGCACTGCCGCTTATCGCAGCGGTGCAGCAGCATATGTTCCCAGAAGCGGGCAGCCTTCCTTCTGCCAAAGCGATGGATGCCGTCACTTTCCTGAAGGAGACGATCACTCACGGTAGTTATGACAGGGATATCAGACGTTTTGTGATAGAGGGGGCCCAGGAGCTTGACCGTCGCACGAAAGGTAAATTTCTGACGATGAACCATGCCAAAAAAGAGGCCGCACTGCGCAGCTATGAGGAGAGCCGTTACGGCAGCAACTGGCTGACACGCATCATGACGCTGACGATGGAGGCGATCTTTTCCGACCCGATCTACGGCTCCAATATCGGGCAGAAGGGGTGGAAAAGCGTCGGCAGCTCCGGGGGAGTACCCAGGCCGAAAGAGAGGTATATCGCGTTATGAAGCACTTCGATGCGGTGATCGTGGGATCGGGCGCCAGTGGAGGAGCAGTCGCCTATACTCTGTGCAGGGCAGGCTACAGAGTGGCGGTCCTTGAAAAGGGGCGCCTGATACGCCGCGAAGAGTTCAGCAAAGATGAGCTGGCCTACTGCCGCAGGGATATCGTCACCCCGTGCCTTTTTGACGAGTACCATCTGATCGAAGAGAAAGTGGGGGAGAAATGGGCGGCTACCCCTACCTACGAGTCGGGATGGAGTTTCTGGAACGGAAATATCGTGGGGGGCTCCTCGAACCTGATGAGCGGGATGCTCCACCGCATGCACCCCGATGACTTCAGGCTGAAGAGCAAATACGGAGAGATCGAAGGGGCGAATGTCGTGGACTGGCCCATCTCCTATGAGGAGTTGGAACCCTACTACACGATGGCCGAAGAGGTGGTCGGGATAAGCGGGCTTGCCCAAAAACACCCCTTTGCGCCCTGGCGGAGCACCCCCGATTTTCCGCAGCCTCCCACCAAAGAGAACGAGGTTGTCAAACTCTTTGACAAAAGTTGTCGTGCGCTCGGGATTACGCCCCTGGTGACTCCGCGTGCTGTGCTCTCAAAAGAGAAGGGCCATCGGAATGCCTGCTATTACTCCAACTTCTGCGGAAGCTACGGGTGCAGCTCGGGAGCCAAGGGAAGTTCTACGGAGGCACTGCTTTTTCCTGCACTTGCCACAGGCAAGCTGACACTGATGAGCCACACTTATGTCAAGTCTCTGGAGAGTACGAAGGAGCAGGTGACATCCGTAGTGGTGATCGACACCGTGACGGGAAAAGAGAGCAGGATCACGGCGGATATCTTTGTGCTCGCCGCACAGGCGCATGAGAGCGTTCGGCTGCTTCTGAACTCCAAGAACCGGCACCACCCCAACGGACTTTCAAACAGCTCCGGAGAGCTGGGAAAAAACCTGCTCTTCTCTGCCGGGGGTTCGGGGCAAGGGGAGCTGCACAGGGAGAGCCTCAAGGGGATCGGTTTTGAAGCACTGATGGAAAGAGGACTCTTTGTCAACCGGTCGATCCTGGACTGGTACTATATCGACCACTGGTGGGACGGGAGGTTCAAGGGGGGATCGGTCGAGTTTATGTTCGAACATCAGAACATCATCTCCAGAGCCTGCAAAAACAATGAAGAGGGGGGAAAGCTGATCTGGGGGAAGGCGCTCGGGGAGAGGGTGGCGAAACGCTTCAAAGAGAGCAAGAGCATCCGTTTTGAGATCTTTAATGACTGGCTGCCCAACGATGACTGTTTTGTGACGGTAGACGAAGCATACAGGGACAAATACGGGATGCCGGTAGGCAAACTGCGTATCGCAGGACACCCCCATGACCTGAAGGTAGGGAACTACCTCGCCAAAAAGTGCGAAGCGGTACTCGAAGAGATGGGGGCCAAGAACATCTACAGCTCCGTCTCCTCACTTCCTCCGCAGAACCTGATCGCCGGAGGCTGCCGTTTCGGTGATGACCCCAAGAGTTCGGTGCTCAATAAAGACTGCCGGTCCCACGACATCCCCAATCTCTATGTGGCGGATGCCAGCTTTATGCCAACGGGAGGGTCGGTCGCCTATACCTGGACGATCTATGCGAATGCCTTCAGGGTTGCCGACCATATTGTCAGAGATTTAAGTGAAACGTAAAGTTGGGTTTATTTTTTATTAACTCTAGCTAGGTATTATTAGAGTATATTTGAAAATATGGGGGGAAGGGCCATATTCAAGCTGAAAGGAATACTCTTGAAGAAACTACACAGATTTCTCATTTCACTTGCGGTGGCCTCTATGGCTACGACGTATGCTTCGGCTGCGACGCATACGATCAAAAAAGGCGAGACGCTCTACACGATCGCCAAAGCGAACAAAACAACGGTGAGTCAACTCTGTAAACTCAACGGGATCAGGAAAAGCGACACGCTCATAGCAGGGAAAGTCCTGAAGGTTCCCGGCGCACAAAAGAGAGTTCAGGCGGCACAAACGGCACAGCATAAAGTAAAAAGCGGCGAGACACTCTCTGCGATCGCCATAGCGAACAAAACGACGGTCGATCATCTTTGCACACTGAACGGACTGAAGAAGAGTGATACGCTGAAGGTCGGTAAAGTCCTGAAGGTTCCCGGCACAACGGGAGCTGTAGCGACAGCAGCGTACAAAGTCAGGAGCGGAGATGCACTCTATGCGATTGCCAAAAGATACAAGACGGATATTGCAACACTCAAATCGCTCAATGGCCTCAAAGGAAATACCCTGAGGGCAGGGCAGACGATCAAGGTACCTGCGGTCAAAACCGTTAAAGTTGCAGCAAAAACAACAAAAACAAGCGGCAGAAAACTGGCGCAGACACTTTCAAGCCTCCCCAAATCCACCTATATGAAAAAAGAACCTTCCAAAAAAGATGTCTTTAACCTTGGAGATATCTTCTTTGGTAAAAATACAGAGACAGAGAAAGAGACCGAGGTCCTAAAAGTAGCCAAGACGAAACTGGGTAACCGGTATGTCTGGGGCGCAACAGGGACAAAAGATACCTTTGACTGTTCCGGATTTACGAAGTACTGCTATAAAAAGAACGGGATCGATATCCCGAGAACCTCCATTATGCAGTCCAAGTACGGTAAGTTTGTCAAAAGATCGGAGCTTAAAAAAGGTGATCTGATCTTCTTTGATACTTCCAGAGGACGCAAAGGGTATGTGAACCATGTCGGTATCTACATGGGGGACAACAAGTTTATCCATGCCTCTTCGGCAAAGAAAAAAGTGGTGATTACAAGCCTGGATAAAGCATTCTACTCGCAGCGCTATATGGGTGCCAGAAGACCTCTATAATCTCTCCTAATAAGAAGCCTTTTTGGCTTCTGATCTCATTCCTTTGGATACGTTTCTCTTACTTTTTATCCCCTTTTATCGATCAGAATTGATATCCGGCAGTATATAGCTTGGAACACAAATGGCTGTTGCTATAACGTATGAATTTCCTTTTTTACACTATTGAGGCGGTGGTTCTCTCTTTGAGAAAAAAAGTAGAAACAGAAACATAGTGGTTTCTTGTCTGGGGATATGAGGAAAGAGAGCTGTCAAAGGGTACTCCCCCCCGACAGCCAAAGAGGCGGGTAGAGCTTACTCCGCTTCCAGAACAGCGCCGGAGCTTGCATTGGTCACAAGCGCCCTGTACTGTTTGAGCCATTTGCTTGTCAGCGGTTTGACAATCGGTTGGAATCGGTCTCTTCTCTCTGCGATCTCTTCAAAGGTTAGTTTCGCTTCGAGGATGTAGTTGTCCACATCGATGAAGATCTCATCCCCGTCTTCCAGCAGGCCGATCAGCCCGCCTTCCGCAGCTTCAGGGCTCACGTGGCCGATACTCGCACCTCTGGTCGCTCCGGAGAATCTTCCGTCGGTGATCAGTGCGACCTTGTCGCCAAGCCCCATACCCATGATGAGGCTGGTGGGGCTCAGCATCTCCTGCATCCCCGGACCTCCTTTGGGCCCTTCGTAGCGGATGACCACGACATTCCCAGCTTTGACTTTGCCGTTGATGATCCCTTTGATCGCCTCCTCCTGGGAGTTGAAACATACCGCGGTTCCTGTGAAGACGCGATCTCCTGTGATCCCCGCGGTTTTGATCACGGCACCCTGTTCAGCCAGGTTGCCGTAGAGGATCGCAAGGCCGCCGACTTTGGAGTAGGGGTTGTCGATCGTGTGGATGATGTTGGTATCCAGGATCTTCGCATCTTTGATCTTTTCATAGAGTGTCTCTCCTCCGATACAAAGGTTGTCCAGCAGGATATCATTTCCGCGTTTTTGCATCTCGTGCATGACCGCATTCACGCCGCCGGCTTTGTTGATATCTTCCATATGCACCGTTGAGAGTGACGGGGAGATCTTGGCGATGTGTGAAACTCTTTTGGAGATCGTGTTGATATCTTCAAGGTTGAAGTCCACCTCTGCCTCTTTGGCGATCGCCAGCATATGCAGTACCGTGTTGGAGCTTCCGCCCATCGCCATATCCACCGCAAAAGCATTGCGTACGGCATTTTCGTTCAGGATATTTCTCAGCTTGAACTTTTCACGCTCAGCTTGTTCCATCTTTGCGATCTCGCAGATACGGCGTGCAGCCTTCTTGTAAAGTTCGGTTCTCTCAGGTGTAAGCGCAAGGATCGTTCCGTTGCCGGGCAGCGCGATACCCATCGCTTCCATCAGGGTGTTCATGGAGTTTGCCGTGAACATCCCAGAACAGCTTCCTCCGCTCGGGCAGGCATTGCACTCGATATCGTAAAGATCTTCGTCGCTGATCTCTCCTGTCTCATGCTTTCCGACAGCTTCAAACGCCGTGGCAAGGTCGATCGGTGTACCGTCTTTGGTGTGGCCTTTTTGCATCGGCCCGCCGGAGACAAAAACAGTAGGCACGTTGACGCGCAGCGCCCCCATGATCATCCCCGGTACGATCTTGTCACAGTTGGGGATCGCGATCATCGCATCGAGTTTGTGTGCGTTCATCACCGTTTCTACCGAGTTGGCGATGATCTCGCGGCTTGGCAGGGAGTAGAGCATCCCGTCATGCCCCATCGCGATACCGTCATCCACGCCGATCGTGTTGAACTCGAAGGGGACACACCCGTTGGCGCGGATCTCCTCTTTGATCACTTCGGCCACTTTGTTAAGGAAAAAGTGTCCGGGGATGATCTCGATAAAGGAGTTGGCAACCCCGATGAACGGTTTGTCGAAGTCTTCGTCCCTGACACCTGTTGCACGAAGCAAACTTCTGTGCGGGGCTCTGCTGAATCCCTGTTTTATCTCATCACTTCTCATCATTTAGTTCTCCTTGTTGACAGGCAGGGCCCGTCAATAATCCCTCTGAACCGCAGCTTTGTCTGAGGGATCTCAGTGCGGCTTGGGTTCAAGAAATTATGTTGTTTAGATTTAGGGGGATTATAACACTTTGCATCTCAAAAAATGCAAAAACCGGCGATAAAGATTTTTTTTGAAAAAAATGTCGGTTTTTTCTTTACATTGAAAGAGTTTTTGGCTATAATCGCACTCCAATTTTGAAGTATTTTTGAAATTTGGTTTGGAGTGCGGGCGTAGCTCAGGGGTAGAGCATAACCTTGCCAAGGTTAGGGTCGACGGTTCGAATCCGTTCGCCCGCTCCATTAATAACGGTCTTCCTGATACGGAACAAAGTCCCGCATCAATTCATCTCACTAAAGCTTCACCTGTCGGTTCAGAAGATAAAAAAGAGTTGAAGAGACAAGAGTTGATATTTAAAATTTGAATTTAAAAATTGGTGTCCGATTCGGCCCGGGTGGTGAAATCGGTAGACACAGGGGACTTAAAATCCCCCGGTCATTGCGACCGTGCCGGTTCGAGTCCGGCCCCGGGCACCATTAAATAGACCGATAAACGTCTATAGAGTGACTGTCTCTTATCAAAAACTTGCCATTTAGGCAAATTTGTTTATATTGAGATTGCTAACGCTAAGTTTTCCTCAGCGGAAGGCTCACGCGACTGGTCGCTTTAAAAAAAGTAGCGTATAAAGTATATGTGGTGCCATCGCCAAGCGGTAAGGCCGCAGCCTGCAAAGCTGCTATCCCCGGTTCAAATCCGGGTGGCACCTCCATTAATCACTTTATTCTTCATCATCAAAAGTGAAGATTTGAAGAAAATGATTAAAATAAACCAGTTTTTATCTTTTTAAGGTAAAATTCTGTTCTTCATATTTGTCGGGAGATGTCAGAGCGGTTGAATGTGCCGGTCTTGAAAACCGGTGAGGGTAACACCTCCGGGGGTTCGAATCCCCCTCTCCCGGCCACTACAAATATAACAATCATACAAAATACATCACATTTTTCGCATTTAAACTATCCAAATAATATCTTATTCCAAATTTAAGCTCATATTACTTATGTGTAACTTACGCATCCTATACTTTAAAGGATAAGAGTCATTACCAAATCATATCAACTAACAATTATTTAACACTTTTTATATATAATTTTTTATTAAAGTTATTATAAGTTTTACTAGGGGGGCTAGTGTGAGGGTTAGTTGGGTGTCGGTATTGTTGCTATTAGGATATATTGAGGCATTTGGCTTATCTTCTCAAGAGATCGAAGCTATTCAACTACAGATAGCCAAAGAGAGAGAAAAAGCGATTCAAAAAGCTCAACCTGCAGCACCCACTGTACATTTCCAAGATGCAAACATCACTACTCCAAAAAAATTAACTCTATATAAAAATGAAACTCCCTGTTTTAATATAAAAAGTGTGGAGCTTGTAGGTGAGGACGCTAATATATTTAAATCAAGTTTATCCTCCGCACTAAATAGTATTGGATTTGAATCGGGACAATGTATCGGTGCAAATAGTATCAATGCCATTATCAGTGCCACAGGCAATGAGATCATACGAAATGGATATATAACTACGAGAGTCGTTGCCTATCCTCAGGATATAAAGAGCGGCAAACTTGAACTAAGCGTACTTGCAGGGAAAGTGAATGAGATAAAATTTGAACAAACTACAACTGTTGATACAAATGTAGAACGAGCAAATAGTTTCAATGCTATGCCTGTAAAGAAAGGTGACATGATGGGACTAATTATAATGCTGGTTCCGGCATACCATTCTATAGGGCAGGTGAACTACCACAAGCAACAATTGAAACTATATTTGGAGGACAATAATTAATGATAGAAGTAGTTTTAGATTTTAAAGATATTCAAACAAAAGAAGAATTAATCATATATGTTAGTAAAGAATTAAATATAAGACATAATACAAATGGAAGAAGCTGGGACGCTTTTATAGATGATTTTGGAGATTTGTTTATGAGATTACCTCCAAAAGATTATATCTACAAAGATAATGATGAATGGGGGTTTAAAGACTATGATGACTATATGGCTTGCCGTCAGATTTATGGAGATATAGGACCAAAAAACAGTCAAGGTGAAAAGGGTGATTTTAGATTGATCCTTAAAAATTTCAATATGTTAAGAACAAAGTTATCAAAAGGTGATATCGATATCTTTTTAAAAATAATATTGTCAAAAATCAGCGACCCAAATGATAATTATGATACATTTGCGGATTGGTATCATATGGAAGTTTGCTTTAAAAGCTAATGTTTCTGGTTCCCATCGGGACTGTTTTCTTCGTTCCCACGTTGCACGTGGGAATGCGCCCTGACCGAAGGGAAGAAGTGCACCTTCGATGCAGAAGCAGTACAAAAAGCTATAGTCGATTACCTTGAGGCGTTAAAAGACAATGCTGTTGAGATAAAAGACGGATTGATGACACATGACCTAGAAATTCTTGAAAAACAAGCTCAAGCAGAATCTGATCTACTGGCTGATCTTACAGAAGGGTTACTAGGTGCGGGTGTAGGCAAACCTGAATATAGAAAGCTTGCAAGATACATCTACTTATGACAGTCAACAAAAAAATATCAGCGGACAAATAACAGTAGGTGTAGGATGGGGATCTGCAAGCGGCAGTGCAAGCAAATCAAACATAGATGCCGACTATGCATCTGTAAATGAACAAAGCGGTATCATAGCAGGAGACAAAGGATATGATGTGAGTGTGGTCAATGACACAAACCTGATAGGCGGTATTATCACAAGTACCCAGAAAGCAGAAGATGATAATCTAAATTCATTCTCTACAGGAACGCTTGCAATTAACGAGATAGAAAACTATGCTAACGCGAGTGTTGATAGCGCAGGATACAGTCTCTCAACAAATGATCTTGGAAGTAAATATACTATCGCAAAAGCAATTGGCAGAAACCTTATGGATAGTGCCGATGAGAGCGAGCCTCATACTTCGACTACGTATAGTACTATCAATACGGATAATATCAGAATAACAAATAATGAAGCACAGTTATCGCTTACAGGGAAAAGTGCTGAGGAAACTATCTCAAGCATTAATAATGACACAACAAATGCAAATACTGCACTTGAGCAGATAGACTATGAAGCATTGGTTGATGATATAGAGATACAAAGAAGATTTAACAATAATGTGTCAGAAGTTGCCATACAATTTAGTGATGAAGGATATAGAACCATGTTCTTGCGAGAACATCCCGTTGTTCAAATATTAACTGATGAAAATGGAAAAATACTTATTGATGATGACGGTAAGCCACAAACAAGAGTGCTTACACCAGAAGAAGCCAAAAATCTTCAAGCGGGAAGTGACGGCAAAATTAACATAGTAGCAAACGGTATATTTAATGATGAAGAAGCAGCCGCCAAATATGCAGTTCAGCATTCCAATAATGACGGTCCGATATATGCTATAGTTTTCCCTGAAGCCGATAACGCAGTTTCTGAACTCATGATAGCTGGATATCAAAAGTTCTTAGAGAATGAATATACAGGACTGACGAATTCCACTATACAAGTAGTAAACTATATGACTACATATGGAGAAAGCGGGCTCGATGTCAATGCTCATAGTAGAGGAAGTTTAACAGTTGGTAGTGCAATAGAGTATTTGGCGGCTAACGGACAAAATGTCCTAGACGCAACAAGTATTAATCTTTTTGGTCCTGCGTATAATGCGCAAGATATGGCAAATTTGCTTTATACTACAAGCGATGGAACACAAAAAGGCGTAACTTTACAAAACCATACAGATGACTTTGTAGGCGGTATGATAGGCGGCAATCCAAGCACTGGAGGAGAAACTCCTCCAAATAGCAGTACGATTGAAGAATGGTATAAAATGTTTATAAATCCTGCGACTGCTCATAGTTGTTATGGAAATGGTGGGGATAAGGGTCAATGTGAAAAATATTGGGGAACAAATTGGCAAAACCCTGACCCTAAAACTATGATAATTAATGCTACCAATGGAGGCGTACAATGATGCAAAGATTAATTGTTTTAGTTGTTTTGTTTATCAGCGGATGCGCAAGCAAGCCTTTTCAGCCTCCAACAAAAACATATCAAGATTGGATAGATGGCAGACATAGTGAACTGGAAATTAAAAAAGCACTTCTTGAGTGTGGATATCCAAGCCCATTTACTGATTATCCTCCTTATGGAACTGATATCCTCTTTACAAAAGATACTTATGTTAAAAATCATAGGTGTATGTTGAAAGCAGGATTTGTCAATAACATGAAAGAGTCTTTTTATTGTGATGATCCATCGGGATTGCCTTGCGTAAAAGATGAAATATGTCAACCGGTTTCTAAGTCCTGTGACCTGCCTTGGGACAAAATTCCAGATAGAAGTATCAAAAAAAGACTTGAGAGTGATTATTGTAAACACAAGACATATAAAACATATCCTGTATGTAAACCATAAATCAAAGGAATAAAAGATGAAAATAAAACGATTTTTAACCATGCTTGTACTGTTTTTTGGATTTTCTTATGCAGATTCAAATATACAACAAGATCTAAAAACGATTGCTAAAGCTTCAAATGATCCATCTAAACTTTATACTATACAAGTTTCAGCTCCAGGGGTGACAATGACATATGTACATTTTCACTCAGTTGATTTATTGATCTAAAATTATATATAAATAGTATTTTAGATCGAGTCTTACACTATGCCTTATAAAAACATATAAAAGTATAATTTTATAAGAATTTAAGCCTTTTTCTCCTATATTTATATAAAAATATAATTATGAGGTAAAGATGTCTAAAGGTAAACAGGTGAAAGCACTGCCTACACCAGAGCTTGACCAACCATTGTCATTGACTCTGATCGGCGAAGCGATAAAAGCAAGGCGGACACAGCAGAAATTGGATCTAAAAACAGCAGCGATGCTTTGTGATGTCTCTGTTGTGACGCTCAGTAAGATAGAGCATGGTTCACCGGGGGTACGTATGGACTCTATACTCAAAGTGATGTCTGCACTTGGTCTACGTATGCAGATAGCGCCGTGGGAGTATGAACTATGAATACTCTGGAAGTAAATCTCAATGATATGCATGTAGGGAGTCTCAACATTGACCCCAAAGAGGATCTCTATCGGTTTGCGTACAGTGACGAATGGAAAAATTCAGGGTATCCTATCTCTCCACACCTGCCATTTGACGGGGAGATATCGTCAGGAAGCATCAAGCGTTTTTTAGAGAATCTGCTTCCCGAAGGCAAAGGTTTGGATGACCTGACGACCTTCACCCATATCTCAAAGCATAATATCTATGGACTGATCAAAGCCATCGGTTTTGAGACTTCAGGTGCCTTGAGCTTTGGAGAAAGAGATGCTGTAATGACACCGGAGTTCCGTCCGATATCAGAAGAGGAGTTGGCAGCACGTATCGACGAGATAGAGAGTAAGAGTATCATTATCTGGGATCAGAAGCAGCGGCTCTCTTTGTCCGGTGTTCAGGAGAAACTTCCTGTAATGCTAAAAGGTGATCAGATAGGGCTTGCAGACGGTTCGTTAAGCTCTACGCATATTCTGAAGTTCCAGACCAAACGTAATGAACATATCGTGATCAATGAGTATTTCTGTATGACCCTGGCAAAAGCGATTGCTCTGCCAGTGGCGAATGTAGAGCTGAAGAGATATGGAGTACATCCGGTGCTTATGGTTGAGCGCTTTGACCGTATCGTTGAAGAGGAGACGATCCGTAGAGTGCATGTAATAGATGGCTGTCAGTTGCTGGATATGCCTTCAGCTTACAAATATGAGAGGAACTTTGGCTCCGGCAGAGATGTCAAAGATATCCGCGAAGGTGTGAGTTTCAGTAAACTGTTTCAAGCCACTGCAATGTGCCAGGTGCCGGCAAAAGCAAAGCTGCAGCTGCTTGAGTGGGCACTCTTCAATCTCATTATCGGCAATGCTGACGCACATGGGAAAAATATCTCTTTTTATCTGGGAAAACAGGGTATAACGGTAGCACCATACTATGATATGCTCTCTATACTGATGCATGAGGGAGTGGATCATGAACTTGCTATGGCATTTGGAGATGAATTTGACGCTGATAAGGTAATGGGATATCCGCTTAGAGCCTTTGCAGAAGATACCGGTCTCCATCCCAAACTGGTCTCAGAACGTTTGATGCAGCTTTGCAGGAAGGCAGAGGATGCACTGCCGCATCTATCTGTAGAGGGGAGTCTCACGAATGAACAGGAGAGCTCTTTTATCACTGAACTTCAGGCACTTATCAGGGAAAGAACTAAATCGTTAAAAGAAGCAGCCCAAGAGATGATGAAGGTCTCATTTTAGTATAAAGTTATCTTAAGTATAACCGGATATAATAGCCATCTGTTTATAACTTCTTAATATCTGAATCTGAGTGAAATCAATTTATTTATTTTTACATCTATATGACGCGGGATAGAGCAGTTCGGTAGCTCGTTGGGCTCATAACCCAAAGGTCGATGGTTCAAATCCGTCTCCCGCAACCAATCAAATTTTAATAAGGAGAAATATGTCAATTAAGAATATATCAAAAGAGACACGAGTGAAAGTCTTGATCAGACTTTTGAAAAACAACGAATCGCTTGAAGATGCATGTTCAAAATCAGCACTTACGATCAAAGAAGCGAAACAGTTTTTAGCTTTTAACTAACCCACTCATTTTAAGAAAGGTTGCCTCTCAGGCCTTTTTTACTCTTCACTTACTTCCTATATATCCATTTTACAACTCACTGTTCCAGGCAGCTTTTTTATCGGCGATATGCCCGAATACCTTTCACTTTATTCTGATATAGAACTTCAAAGCAATTTTGACTACAATTGTTTGATACAATGTGATGACAAAGTTATGATAAAGGAATAAAAATGGGTGATCATATAGCAAAACTGATACTCAGGATAATGGTCGGAGGATTGATGCTGTTTCACGGCATCCACAAAGCAGTGAACGGGATAGGGTTTATCAAGGGGATGCTGAAGTCGCAGGGGATTCCGGAGATGCTGTCGTACGGTGTCTATGTCGGGGAGATCCTCGCTCCGCTCTTTTTGATCATCGGATGGAGAAGCAGGCTGTGGGCTGCGGTCATTGCACTCAATATGGCAGTTGTGCTCTATCTGGCACATGCGGGAGCACTTCTGAAACTCGGGGCGCATGGTGCGTGGGCGGTGGAACTGCCGATGTTCTATCTCTTGAGCGCGGTTGCAATCGTGCTGCTTGGTTCAGGAAAATACGCAGTGATCAGAGACTAGTGCATAGGTATTGCAGGTTAAGAGGTTATCAATGATCCAAAAAGGAAGTCTATGAGAAAAGCATTATTGGTATGGATAGCAACGTTTCTCTCTTTTGTTTTTGCTGTGGAGATCCCCGCTTCCATGAAGCCCTGGAAGAGCAACATTGACAGGCTCAGCGAGTTTGAAAAGCATGTGGTGATCAAGAAGGGTACCGAGAGGGCTTTCTCCGGAGCGTATGTCTACACCAAAGAGGATGGCATCTACCGCTGTAAAGTATGCGATGCCCCGCTTTACAGATCTTCAGACAAGTTCGAATCCCACTGCGGTTGGCCGAGCTTTGATGATGCGATCCCCGGGGCGATCAGAGAGGTGCCCGACAGAGACGGGAAACGCACGGAGATCGTCTGTGCCAACTGCGGCGCGCATCTGGGGCACGTCTTCAGAGGAGAGGGGTATACCGAGAAAAATACCCGTCACTGCGTCAACTCCATTTCTCTGCAGTTTGAAAAAAAAGAGAAACAGGCTGCCACGGCACCAGCCCTTGCAAAGGCCTACTTCGCAGGCGGGTGCTTCTGGGGGGTGGAGTACTATATGGAGCAGATCAAAGGGGTGAGCAAAGTGCGTTCAGGGTTTATGGGCGGCAGTGTCAAAAACCCCGGATACTATGATGTGGTGCGCGGGGATACGGGGCATCTGGAAGCGGTAGAGGTGGTCTATGATCCTGCGCAGGTCTCCTTCGAAACTTTAGTGAAAACCTTCTTCGAGATACACGATCCTACCCAGACGGACGGGCAAGGGCCAGATATCGGGAGTCAATACCTTTCTGCAGTATTTGTCAACAGTGACAAAGAACGGCAGGTTGTCAACAGGCTGATCGCTTTGCTTGAAAAAAAAGGGTATAAGATCGCTACGAAGGTACTCGACGCGTCAATCTTCTATGAGGCGGAAAGCTATCATCAGGACTACTACGAGCGCAAAGGGACAATGCCCTACTGCCATAGACGCGTCAAACGGTTTGACTAGGCAGGGGTGTTGACCATCCAGAGCGAGAAGGTGTTGAGATAGTTCCAGAAGCTCTGGATGTTGGCCTCGCTGCTCTGTTTCTCTTTGATAATTGGCTGCAGGGCCTCTTCGAAGAGACAGAGCCAGTGCAGTCGCGCCTCGGGAGTGATGGGAAATGGGGCATGGCGTTTGACCATCTGCGGTGCACCGCGCCTCTGGCTGAAATAGTCAGGACCTCCGCAGATCTGTATGAAAAAATCTGCAGAGGTGTCCCCCGCACTCTTCATCTCTTCGATCGTCGGAGGGAATATCTCTCTGATGGGGCTCTGGTGAAGCTTCGTATAGAACCTCTCCAGCAGCGCACGCATCTCCTCTTCTCCTATCTCCTGAAGAAACTCGGGGTTGGGCTTGGTCACAGGCGGGCGGCTGCCTGCCTGATAGGGGTGGATCGAAAAATTGAGTGCCTGGGTAGTGAATTGCATTGCGCGCCTTTTTGGTCTGTTTTTAACGTTATATCAGGATATCGGAAAGATGTCAACCGCTAGATGCCGCACCCCTGTTCGATGGAGAAGGTGTTGGTGTAGCCGCAGCTGTTACACTCAAACGTGACGATCTTCGGGCCGCAGCATCCGCTGGAGCGCTGGTCGGTGATCTCGATCGTGTTCTGTCTGCAGGAGGGACAAAACCCGCGTCTGATCGCATCTAGCTGTGCTTTCTTCTCTTTGAGATAGTAGATATAGCCTATGACCGATCCGGCCAGAATGATGAGCATAAAAAGTATGACATAGAGGGTATCCATCCCGGCTCCTTTATCGATAGGTTTTCAGTGTGGCGATATGCGTTTTGTACTCCGGCAGGTGTTTGGCTACCAGCTCCCAAAAAGGTCTTTGGTGGTGCTTGTGTGCGATATGTGCCAGTTCGTGAACGATGATGTATTCTATCACATTTTGCGGCAGTTTCATCATCATGGTATTGAAGGAGAGGGCATTTTTACCCGAACAGCTTCCCCATTGACGTTTTGTTTTTCTAAAGCTGATCCTGGCAGGGGAAAGCTGCATTCTTTCTGCCCATTTTTTCACAAGCGGAGGGACCACTCTTTGCGCCTCCTCTTTGTAAAAACGGTTGATATGTGCTTCAAACAATGTCTCATCATAGTCGTGATAGCAAAGCGTGAAGTACTCCTCTTCAAAGCGAAGCGAAGTCCTTTTTTTCTCATGAGAGACAAGATGCAGAGGATAGGGGTTCCCCAGATAATAGAGCTGGCTGTTTTCCGAAAAGTCTATCGATCCGCCCTTTCGGGAGGCTATCTTCTCGCGCGCTCGGTTGATCCATGCCGCTTTTTTGAGCAGGATCTTTTCTATGTGCTGTTGGGATACCTTTGGAGATTTGATGATGAGGTTTCCCGTATCGTCAAACCTGAGGTAGATATGTTTCAACCGGGGGTTGACGATATGGGTATATTGGGGCAGGAGAGGAAGCATCGGTGTCTATTCTGTCATCTTCCCGTGCACGAAGATCTTTTGCTCAAAGAGTGAACCGTCCTGATTGTACTTCATTGCCGGTCCATGCTTGACCCCTCTGAGATAGGTAATGGTCATCATCGGAGAACCGTTCTCATAGTAGGCGGTTGCGATCCCGTCAAGGCGTCCGTTCACATAGGGTTTGACGAGGCGGATGCGTCCTTTTTCGTCATAGAGCGTTTCCTTCCCGTGTTTCACTCCGTTTCGGATCTCTACATGGGATGTCAGTCTTCCTTCATATCCATACTGTTTGCGTAAACCATTCATGCCGCTTTTGTCGTACATCAGAAACTCCGAACGCAGCATTCCTCCCGTATAGTGCTCTTTTTTGACCTCTACCACCCTTTTTTGGGGGGCAGGGCCGCCTGATGTTGTACTGTTGCACCCACTGAAGAGAAAAACAAGCAGAAACAAGAGTAGAAACGATAATTTTTTCATAGGATCCTCCTTGCTTTGTCATGATATGTGAAAGAAGTATACAATAAATCATTTTTTGTTTGCTTTGAACAGAAGGGAAAGTTCCGGCAGCGATAGGGATGATTGTTGACAAGAGCCCGGACAGACGGGTATAATGCACGAATTTTTAGCGCAAAAGGATCAGCGATGATGAAGATCATAGAGTATTTTCTGCATAATAAAAGGCTCAATTATGTACTGCTCTTTTTTCTTCTTTTTTTGGGCATGAATGCCTACCAGAGTATCCCTAAGGAGCTCTTCCCCGAGATCGCACTGGAAAAGATCTCTATCACCGGGGCCTACAGCGGGGCGAGTGCCGAAAACCTGGATAAAATGGCGGTACAGGATATCGAAGATGAATTGGGAAACATCAACGGGGTAGAGAGCATTGAGACAGTCATACGCCCGGGGAACTTCTCCATCCTGATCAACCTTGAGAACGGTGCAGATAAAAACGACGCGTTGGACAAGGCCAAAGATGCCATCGCCAGGAGCCGCCAATACCTCCCCTCCGATATGGTGGAGCCTGTCGCCCAGATCGTCAACCGCAACCGTCCGCTTATCAGTCTCTCCCTCTCCAGCAACGCGCTCAGCAAAGGTGAGCTGATCGAACGTGCCAAGGAGATCAAATCCAAAATCGCAAGGCTGCAGTATATCAGCGAAGTAAGCATCTACGGGGATGCGGACCAGGAGGTTTCCATCCGTCTGAGGAAGGATCAGATACGTGGCTACGGGCTTGACCCCACAGCCGTGATCACGGCTGTTTCGAACCTCTCCTATATCTACCCGATCGGGGATATCAAGGAGAGTGGGAACTATATCTTCCTCTCCACTGTGCACGGGAAAGAGGGAGAGGAGGCATGGGCGTCCACACTGATCAAAGTGGGAGAACACCAGGTGAGGCTGGGGGATATCGCCCATATAGAGATCACCTATCCCCAGGATACAACGCTCTCGACATTCAACGGCCGCAGCAATATGACACTGGTGATCTCCAAGGGCCCTGAGGGTAATGCGATAGAGCTTTCCAAAACACTGAGAGCCTTTGCGGAAGAGACCCTCTCCAAAACCTACCCCGAGATCTATTTTGATTTTTACCAGGATACCTCAAAACCGGTCAACGACAGGCTCAATGTCGTCATCTCGAACCTGCTCTTCGGGCTGATCCTGGTCTTTGCATCCATGGCACTGCTGATCAATGCACGGATCGCTACGGTGGTGGCGATGGGGATCCCCATCTCGTTTGCCGTGGGGCTGATCTTTATCTATTTTATGGGCTATTCGATCAATATCGTCTCTCTGCTCGGCGGACTGATCGTGATAGGGATCGTCGTGGATGATGCGATCGTTGTCGGGGAAAATATCCAGCGCTATATCAATGATGGAATCGAGAAGAGGGAAGCCGTGATGCGCGGGGTCAAAGAGCTGATCCTGCCGGTCTCTCTGGCGACCCTGACGACGATCGCTGCATTTTTGCCGCTTTTTATGATGACAGGCGAGATCAAGAACTTCATTATCCTTATTCCGATTGCGGTGATCCTGATCCTGATCGGCTCTCTGATCGAGAGTTTTCTGTTCCTGCCGCTGCATGCCGAAGAGATACTGAAGCAGCAGAAGAATGCAATCGACTGGACTAGGTTTCAGGATTGGTATGAGGCGCTCCTGCATAAGGTGATTCATTATAAGTATACCTTCCTCTTCACTTTTATCGTGTTGATCCCGGTTTTGACCATTGTGACTGTCAGGATGCTCAACTTTCAGTTCTTTCCGAGTTTTGACGGGAACTATCTCTATATCACCGGGAAAGCCAATATCGATACACCTATCGAAGAGACACAAAAGATTACCGAGGAGATCGAAAAGTTTGTGATCAAACATAAAGAGAAGTATGCGCTCAAGGCCACCTCTACCGTCACAGGAAGCAGAGTGGCGCTTTCGGGGGAGAGCGAGCAGGGGGAGAACCTCTTCTATATCACGCTTGAACTTTACGATATAAAGCCTGAAAACTTTATCGATGCGATCGTCAATCCTATCCTGACGTTCGAGTTTAACTTCAATGATCCAGAGCGTATCAGAGAGCATCATACCTATGAGCTTGCGCAGATGCTCAAAGCGGAGCTAAAACCGTTCCGGGAGAAATACGGGCTCGAAGAGCTGGGGGTGAATGAGCAGAGGGCCGGACTGATCAAGAGTGATATCAAGATCAATCTCAGCAGTAAAGAGGAGCAGAAGATCACCGAGGCGATCGGCAGGATCGAAGCCAAGCTGAAGACTCTTCCGCATGTGAAGGATATCACCACAAATGCGCAGCTTGGAAAAAAAGAGTACAAATTGCGTATCAACAGTTATGGGGAACAGCTGGGGCTGAGCGAACGTATGGTCGCGCAGACATTGGCAGGGTACTTCCTGGACAGCCGCAAAGCGATGACCTTCGGAGAGTCCGGGGTGATGGAGATACGCACGCGCGCACTGGGCAAGGACTCCGAAGAGACTCTGACGGATTTTATGATCCCTACACCGGAGGGATCGTTCGTCAAGCTTACGGAGATTGCACAGATCGAGAAGATCAGAGCTTATGAAAAGATCGATAAGTACAACGGGAATATTGTCAGATCGATCTTTGCCAATGTGAATAAGAAGGAGACCACACCGCTGGAGGTGCTCAACGAGATCGAACCGCTGCTTGAAGAGATCAAAAAGGAGGGAATCAGTGTGACTCTGCAGGGCGAAAGCGAAAAGAATGAACAGCTGAAGAACGATATGAAAAAAGCGGTAATGATCGCACTCTTTTTAATCCTGATCGCACTGCTCTTTATCTTTCCGCGTATCCGGTATGCACTGATGGTGATGTCGGTGATCCCCTTCTCGCTGCTGGGGGCACTGGCGGGACACCTGCTTTTGGATATCAACCTCTCGATGCCTTCGGTGATCGGCATGCTAGGGCTTGCGGGGGTCGTCATCAATGACGGGATCATTATGCTGGATTTCCTGCACGGGACACAGAATGCCGAGACCTTCTATGAGCGGGCGAAACTGAGACTCAGACCGATCCTGATCACCTCTATCACGACTTTCCTGGGACTCTTTACGCTGATATTCTATGCAACAGGCCAGGCGGTGATCCTGCAGCCGATCGCGATCTCTATCGGGTTCGGACTCATTTGGGGTACGATACTGAACCTTGTCTATCTTCCGGCGCTTTACGCCGTGGTCAACAAGATTAAACCGACAAGAGGGTAAGATAGGAGTAAAAAAGAGAGGGTGTAATAATGAATAAGATGGTCATTTTTATACTGCTGGTTGCTTCGCTGCTTGGTGGTATATTTTTTGTGGCTTTTACTCCAGGCGGAAATACGCTTTTCCTGCCTTATCTCAACAGTTATCTCAAAGAGAATATCAAGGGTGCCAGAGTGGAGCTTCTCAAGTTCTCTCTCACACCGGGTTCTTTGAGTGCAGTGGCAAAAGTCAATGACGCTGTCGATCTGGCAGCCCAGGGCCCCGTCGATCTTTGGGATCAGAGTTTTGACCTGAGCTATACGCTGGAGGTGCAGAAGATAGAGAGCAAAGCGTTGAGGATCGATAAGGCGCTGCATATCCGGGGGAAAGCCACAGGACGCATGGAGGATATGCATATCACGGGCAGCGGTGAAGCTTTTGAATCGGATATCCGCTATGATCTGAATCTCCGTGAGAACCGGCCGCAGAATATTTCATTGTCGCTGAAAGATGCGAGTATCGCCCAGATGTTGGTGATCGCCGGGGAAAAACCCTATGCAAAGGGCCGTATGAGCATTGATGTCAATATGCCGACGCTTGACCCGGAGCATCCTCAGGGCGAGGCCAGGCTGCAGATCAGGGATGCCCTGGTCGATGCGGCACTGCTCCGGCAAGAGCACAACATTTCGCTCCCTTCAGATACCGCTTTTGGGGCAGATATGACGGCCAGGGCAGAGGGCGAAACACTCTTGGCGGAGGGGGATATCACCACCCCGCTTGCGACGCTTGCCCTGAGTGAGACCCGCTACCATCTAAAAAGTCAAAAACTTAACACCGCCTATCGGCTGGATCTCCCCGATATGGCCAAGCTCAAAAACATCGTACAGGCCCCGCTGGCAGGAAGACTCGCAATGGCCGGGAATGTTGTTCTTGAAGGGGAGCGTGTCGATGTTACGGGCATCACGCATTCGCTTGGCGGGGAGGGAAGCTTCCGTTACCGGAATAATACGTTGAGTGCATCCCTGAAAGAGGCAGAGGTGGTAAAGGTTCTGGCAATGATCGGTGAGCCGCGATATCTCAGCGGAAAACTCTCCGGCACTGTCGAGTTTGAGAACGTGGAGAAGCTTGCGGGTACATTTGACCTCAAGAGTAAGGGAGAGGCACAGAGTGCAGTTGTCAAAAAAGTACTCGATCTCAATCTCGGAAAGCAGTTTGACTATGATATGTCTGCAAGCGGGAAGATCAGCGGGCAGAAGGTCTATGCAGAGACAAATCTCGATACTACGATGGGCAAGCTCAGTATGCCCGATATGGTCTATGTAATCGATCCGGGAAGCTTGCACTCCTCCTACCATCTCTATATCCCGGACCTGAGGAAGCTTCAGCCCTTGACAGGGAAGCAATACCGGGGGGATATGGACTTCAGGGGAGAGCTCACAAAAGAAAAAGACCTCATCATCACGGGGGAGGGAAAAGAGTTTGACGGCAGCGTGGAGTACAGGCTTGTCAATGAGAAGATCACTGCCGATGTACACGGTGCAACTGTCTCGAAAGTGATGTATATGCTGGGGTATCCTCAGGTACTTGAAGCCCTGAGCGAAGCGAAAGTAGACTATAACTTTGCCACACAGAGAGGGAGAGTGGACGCGAAGCTTGACAGCGCACGCATCCTTCCCAATCAACTGACCATGCTGCTTAAGCAGTTCGCGCAGATCGATCTGACCAGGGAGCGTTATAATCAGGCAACTTTTGTGTCGACGATGGATCCTACGAGGTTTAACTTTGATTTTATTGCACAAAACCCTGTCAGTCATATCAAGATCATGGACGGTATCCTGGAAAAAGGGAGTGAGCGTATCACTGCATCTGTGGATATGAGATATAAGGATAAAGATCTAAAAGCGAAGATCACAGGGACGCTGAAACGGCCAAAAGTTATGCTCGATACCTCCTCATTCATCAAATCAAAGCTTGATAATAAAGTAGATACCGTGATAGATGAAAAACTCAAAGATAAGGGAGGCGAGAAGGTTAAAGAGCTTTTGAAAGGATTTTTCTGATGCACCTGGAGAGTGCAGGAGAGATCAGCAGACTCTCTGATATAATCATACGATGAATATGCTACCTTTTGTTGTCGTTTTTCTGGGAGTATTCGCCCTGATCAGTATCTATATCAGCAGACGTTTGATCACGCATCTGCACTTGGGTGATCAGGTCAAGCACTATCTTCGTCTTTTTCTGGTGCTCAATTACTTGGGTATCTTCGGCTATATGTTGGCACGCTACTTCAGTGATATGCCCAACTGGCTCTACTTCCTGCTCTCCCTGCCGATCGGGGTGCTCTTTTTGCTCTTTTGTACCGCGGTGATTTATGACCTCTTCAGAGTAGGGATGCTGGGAATACCGATGGAGCCTCAGCGGAGAGAGTTTTTTAAAAAAGGGCTGGATATCGGTGCGCTGGGAGTAGCCTTCGGGGTGAGTGCCAAGGCGACGTATAATGCCCGTATCGTAGAGCTTGAGGAGGTGAGTGTCAAGATCCAAAATCTTGCAAAGCCCTATACCGTGGCACAGCTGAGTGATATCCATATCGGCGGGTTGATCAATGAGAGTTTTATGAAAGATATTGTCAACCGTGTCAATGTACTGAAACCTGACCTGGTTGTCATCACCGGTGACCTGGTGGATGTGAAGCTTTCCCAGGCACAAAAGGCACTGGAGGCTTTAGGCGGGCTGCAGTCAACCTACGGTACCTGCTTCATCGTAGGAAACCACGAATACTTCCATGGGATCGAAGAGATCATGGCACACGTCAAAATGCTGGGGATCAGGGTGCTGGAGAACGAGAATCTCTATATCGGTAAAGCGGGAGAGGGGTTCAACCTCGCCGGGGTCTATGATGTGTTCGGATACAGGATCGGACATCACCAGCCGGATTTAGCGCGTGCGCTCCGGGGAATCGACCCCGATTCGCCCACGGTACTGCTTGCCCACCAGCCGCGTTTTGTCGAAGAGGCGGACGGGAAAGCGGACCTGATACTGAGCGGACATACCCATGGCGGGCAGCTCTACCCGTTCAAGGCGCTGGTGAAACTCCAGCAGCCCTATGTCAACGGCCTGCACAGACACAGCGAAAGGACGCAGATCTATGTCAACAAAGGGACAGGATTCTGGGGGCCGCCGATGCGGCTGGGGGCGAGCAGCGAGATCACCTATATTACATTAACGGAAGGATAGACGATGATACTCTGTAACTGTTATCTTCATATGGAGTTGCCCGAAGTGCACTCGCTCAAAGGGCGGAGGTCTGTACTCAACAGTCTCAAAGAGAAGCTCAAACGGTTTAATGTCTCCCTGCTGGATATCAGCGGTGAGTATGTCAAAGAGGCGGATATCGCCTTTGTATTCCTTTCTCATGATGCGCGCGCTGCAGCGCAGTACCAGGAAGAGATCGAGTCGATGCTCTCGCGCAACTTCTCAGAGTATTTTTACGAACTGGAGTATGAGGAGATGTAGTTTCAGTGAGGAATGAGGAGAGAATTAGAAATTAGAAATTAGAAATTTGTGATTTGTGAAATAAGGATAATGTTTCGCGTAGGGTGCGTAATCACGCACCAGTGAGCTGTAAATGCCTCTCCATAACGCTTGACACGATAAAGAGAGTATGCAATGCTTCCATAAAAGCACTAAGCACTAAGCACTAAGCACTAAGCACTAAGCACTAAGCACTAAGCACTAAGCACTAACCACTAAATGCCGATACCCCTGTTGCTAAAGCAAAAGTGGGGTGCAGCACTCAGCTTGCCGAGAAGTTTTTCATCATCTCCTGCATCTGCTGCATTTGTTCAGGGGTAAGCCCTTCGCCTTCTTTTTCCATCATCGCCTCGGAAGCACTTTTGAGAGGGAAATCCGGCAGTTTAAGGTCGTCGTCTGAGACAGCAATATCAAGATCGATCTTTGTTGCTGTGGTAGTATGTCTGATACCCATTATCTCCGCTTCGCTTTTGAGCATGATCCCTTTATACAGCCAGAGTTTGACGGACATCATCTCCCATACTTCGCAGGGATAACCCATGACTTTCTCTTCGCCGATTTTTTTGCCTCCCGTAGCGTCGATCATCTCTTTGGCTGTTTTGGCAAACTCCTCGTATTCGGAATTTTTCAGCATCTCGGGGGTATATTCGTAGATCACCCTCTCATCAAAGTCTACAACAAAGAGCTTCCCGTGATCGATCTTTGTCATCTGCCGTTCCTGTTCGGTTCTTCCCATGGTGGTTGTACTGCTCTCTTCGGTATGCAGCTCTATATTTCCCCACGCTTTGAAAAGGGTTTTTGCCTTGCCTTTGCCATTAACGATGACCCCCATCATATTCCCGCTTTGGGTGATGGTATACGCAATGGCGCCGGATTTTACTTCGTAACGCTGAGGTTGTGCACAGAGGGTACTCATCATTGCCAGGGTGATCAGTAAAGTACTTAGGATCTTACGATGTTTCATCTTATTCTCTTCTCCCTTTTTTTTGATTATAACAAAAAATCTGTGTAGTATCATAAAAAATCATTTGGAGGAGAGATCGCGCGGCAGGGAAGATTGTTGCCGTACGGTCTATTGGGGAAAAGCAGTTCAGAGAGAGGCCGTTGGAGGCTTCTCTTTAGTGTTTGTGCTGCGCTTTTTTCAGTTGCAGCTGTTGAAGGTACTGCATCATCATCTTATGCTGTTTCGCATCCATGATCGAACGGATCTTCAGTAGTGTGTCGATGTGCAGGTCGGTGATCTCGCGTTTGAGTGTGTGGAGCCTATCGAGCTTCTGTGTCAGATCTTCTCTTGTTTTTCCATCTCTCATCACGGCTATCCTGATCTCCTTTTCCAAAGCCTCTGCCTCGTCGAACTTCGCATGCATCTTGATGGGCATCTCGTTGGCGATCACCTGCATCTTTGCATCCTGCTCCTGGGTAAAGTTGTAAGCCGCATAATTTGGAAGGATCGCTTTCATCGGATGGGGCAGAGAGAGTACCAGCCCCATATTATGGTTGTCGCCCTTATGTGCGAAAAGTGTAGTGAAACTCAGTGCTACCGTCAGAACTGCTGCTGTGATTTTTTTCATATCTGTCTATCCTTTTTATTGATTTGACACATGCCAAGGCATGCGGAGGTTAAAAGTGCATCCGTGCACCCACAAAATAGTACCTTCCCATATTGGAGCCGATCATATTATCGACGCGCTCATCGGTGATATTGTTGATGCCGCCGTACAGCGTCACCTTTTCGCTCATGGTATAGTCTGCGCGCAGATCGAGGAGGGCAAAGCCATCGGCTGTCTTCTCCTGGGTCATTTCACTGTTTGATCCCCGGCTGAGCGTATCGGTATAGTACTGTTCGCCTATATACTTGGCAAATACCCCGAGGTTCAGGTCTGGGGTCGGTTTATAGTCCAGCCCCAAAAGCACCGTTCTCTCCGGCTGGAACTCCAGCGCTTTGTCGGTCTCCCTGTTCTCTGTCTGCAGTTCGGTATAGTAGAGGCTTCCTTTGAGATTCGGGGTGAAGTCATACTTTAGCGAGAGCTCCAGCCCTCCGGTATAGGCGTCTGCCACATTCTCAAAGGTATAGGCCGCTTTGCCGTTGTATGTCCCCGTGACCTGTGCGATCATATTGCTTACGTCGTTATAGAAAAGCACAATATCATAATGAAGTTTCTCATGATGTCCGCCAAGGCCGATCTCGTAGGCATTGGTCGATTCGGGCTTGAGATTATACCCTATAATATCCGCGCCGATCTGCAAACCGTTGGGAGTCTGTTTGTGGATATACATCTCCCGGATATCCGGCACGCGGTATCCCTGCGCGAAATTGAAACGGAGTTTCGCCATGGGATCAAACTCGTATACGCCCCCGATACGGAAGGTAGACTTGTTCTCTGCGGTGCTGATGGTATCGTATCTTGCTCCGAGGATAAGGCTGAGCGCTTCGCTTGCCTGCCATTCATCCTGCATATATGCTGATCTGTAGGTCATCTTTTTCCCCGTCAGAGTGTTCCCCTGGGCAAAGACACTTGCCTCTCTCTGCTCCTCCCGGTACTCTCCTCCAAGGGTCAGGAGATGCGCTTCATGTGGCATATAGAGTGCGCTGAGTTCTGTCACCTGCAGGTTGACGTTTGCATCCATCCCGTTCTGTGCGGATGCGCTCTGGGAAGTATATCCCATTGCTTCCCACTCTCTGGCGCTTGTGGTGTTTCTCTTCTCGTAGTAGCTTCTGTAGGCTTTTGCCTTGAGTTCCAGTTCCTCTGAAAGGGCATAGGTAGCATCGACGCTGATATCGACTCTCTCATTCTCGTCCCTGGAGTGTACGGGGACGTTGAAAACAGGGATCTTGCTCTCCCCGTTCATATAGTTTGAGGGATGGAAATAGCCGATATACACCCCCTCGCGCTCTTCGCTGAAGTAGTTGAGGTCTAGCCCCATACTCAGTTCGGAGTTAAATGCATAGGTGAGCCTTGTCCCGAGGGTCAACACCTCGCTCTCCTCCCTGTAGGTCACATCCTCGCTGTAGCGGTCCTCGATATTCCGGATACCTGCGTTTGGGTGTGCAGAGGGAGCGACTCTGTTTGCCTGTCCCTGCTGTACCCATACATATTCGCTCTCCCGCTGTGTATAAGGGTTTCTCGTTGTAAATGTTCCGTAGGCGCTGTAACCGAACCCTCCGTTTTTCCCCTGAAGCGAAAGGTTGAGGTTGAGGTTTTCCCCCTGGGAATCTTCCGACATGCCAAATCTTGCGCCTGCGTCTATCCGGAGTTTATCCGTAGGGGTTTTCGTCACAATGTTGATCACGCCGCCTACCGCATCGGCACCGTAGAGGGAACTCATGGGGCCTTTGACGACTTCGATACGCTCGATGATCGCCGCAGGGATACGCTCGAGGTCGAAACTGTTCTGTGTCTCACCGGCCAAACGTCGGCCGTCAAGTAAAATCAGCGTGCCGTTTGCACTCATACCCCGGATGGAGATTGTGGATCTGCTTTTTGAGGAGGCGCCAGCAACTGTTCCGTACTGTACGTTTAAACCAGGGATTCTTTTCATAATATCCTTGAGGCTCACGGCACCGATACGCTCGATCTCCTCCTGGTTTATCACCTCGACAGTCGCCGCAACACCATCGATGCTCTTCTGTGTTTTTGTAGCAACGGTAATCTGATCCAGTGTTATTGTTTCTCCCTGTGCGAAGAGAGCGTTTGTCGATAAAGTTGCAGCGATGAGTAACAGCTGTAAGAGTTGCACTTTTATTCCTTATTATAATAATAATTATCAAATATAATAGTAGTGATAATCTTCTTAAGATATCATTAAATCAATAACCATTATCATAATTAAGGGTTTGGATATTCCCGCTTTTTATCTAATCTATACTATAATGCAGGTCTTAAGACGATACTTCTTTAGGGGAAGGGAGAAGATCGAAAGTTGTTTACCGCTTTTACTATATCTCCATAGTCTTATTGCATTACTATTGCGCTACAAAAAGGATAAACAATGTTAAGTGGGAAGAAAATGTTAAAAATAGCACCATTGGGGTTGGCTGTTATTTTTTTCACAGCTTGTGGGAATGACCCTAAAAGCAGAGATGAGAAACGCCATCCCAACGCTGCCTCATGGCCGCTCATAGAGACGCTTGAGACCAATGCCGCTTCTCCTCATCGCGGAGAGGGAGCAATCCTCACCGTAACACAAAGCGACAAAGAGAACAGAGTCAAGAAGGTGACAAAACAGGTAGAATGGATCATCGCACCGGAAGTATGGAGGAGAACCAAACCGAGTAAGCAGCGCTAAAAGAGACCTATGCAGCTTGATAAGCTGATGGTATCCATTACAATGGATACACTTTGCAGTGTATATCTCATGCATGTTTTTTTTCAGTCTGTAAAGGGGGGGAAAAGTATCACTCTTCCGGGTAGTGAAACTTCACCGTCTCTACCTGAATATTTTTATATTTTGCCTGGACTGTGTAGTCTTTGATCATTTCAACGACGTCATAGGCCACTGCTTTCGAGTTTGAAAAGTCTAAAATCACCTTAGAGTTCTCGGAGATTGTGTCCAGTACCTTGAGTACACTCGCTTTGTTGAAGAATGACACCTCTTCGGCAAATACGATGTGGTGTGTCGCGAGACCGTTTTCATCCGTGATCTCGTCTTTGAGGTGATAGGAGTTTCGGTAGCTGTGGTGCAGGGTAAAGAAGATGCTCATGACAAGTCCGAGCAGAACCCCTGTCAAAAGATCGCTGACGAGCATCACCAGTATGGTTACGCTGAACGGTACAAACTGCTCCATCCCCCTGTGGTACATCCAGACAAACATTGAAGGCTTGGCAAGTTTGTATCCAACAACGATCAGGGTAGCCGCGAGAGATGCAAGCGGAATCATGTTTAAAAGGGGGATGATCGTCAGGACACTGATCAGAAGGAAAAAGCCATGCAGAATAGCTGAAAGCTTGGTCTTTGCCCCAAAGGTGATATTGGCAGAACTTCGTACAATCACCTGCGTGATAGGGAGCCCTCCGATAAATCCGGAAAGTATATTTCCAAGGCCCTGCGCTTTTAGCTCTCTGTTGGTCGGTGTGACATTTTTATGTGGATCCAGTTTGTCGGAAGCCTCTACGCTCAATAGGGTCTCGATACTTGCGACGATAGCCATCACAAGGGCTATTTTGATCACAGCAAGCGTTCCGATACCCGAAAGATCTGCAAAGGTAAACTCATTTTTGAGTTCGCTCAGGCTTTGAATCTCAGGTAAGGCCACAAGCTGTTCTTTGGGTATTTGGATGCCGTAGTGCCCCAGTATGACCGTAAAGAGGATGCCGACAATCACCACGACAATAGGCCCTTGCAGCAGTTCGAACAGTTTGCTGCGTTTGGTCAGGTATTTGTCCCAGACGATAAGAATCGCCAGTGAAACAACCGAGATCAAAACAGCAGCAGGAGAGAGCAGACCCAATGCATGCTGGATCGCGGTAAAAGTATTTTCACCGTCCAGCTGTCCGAAAGCCTCTTCTCCAAGATAGTTTGACTGATATCCAAACAGGAAAGGCATCTGTTTTAAAATGATCAAGATTCCTATTCCTGTGAGCATGCCGGTGATCACGGATGTCGGGAAAAAGTAGGCGATGAAGCCGGCTTTCATATATCCGAAGATGATCTGGAATACCCCCGCAAGCACGACTGCGGCAAGAAAAAGTTCCCATGAGCCAAGTGTTGCGATCGAATCAAAGACGATCACCGCCAGACCTGCTGCCGGCCCGCTGACGCCAAGCCTTGAACCGCTTGCCGCACCGACTACGATACCGCCGATAATCCCGGAGATGACCCCGGCGAAAAGGGGTGCGCCCGAAGCCAGTGCAATGCCAAGACATAGGGGGAGTGCAACGAAAAAGACAACGATACTTGCAGGAAGATCGCTTTTTATCTCTTTGAACGTGATGCCCAGTGCCATGTTACTGCTCCTCATTTTTGAGTTCTTCTATCGGCAAAAAAGCGAAAAGTTCGGGGTCATAATAGTCTATCGTCCCTCTCTCCATATCATAGAGCCATCCGTGAATGTGAAGTTCTCCCGCATCGACTTTTTCTTTGAGATAGGGGTAGGTCAGGAGATTTTCGATCTGAAAGATCACATTGAGTTTTTCGCTTAGACGGCACAACTCGTTTCTTGGTGCATGGTTGCCAAGGGCCAACAAAGAGTGTGTTTTGGCTTTATGCCCCAGTGAGAGCCACTTTTTTGTATGGATAAACGCTTTCTCCTCGATATCGCTGTAGAGTGAAGCGATCGCCCCGCAGTGGGTATGTCCGCATATAATGATCTCCGAGACATTCAGTGCAGAGACGGCATACTCTATCCCCGCAGCAGTTGAGTGAAAATCCTCATCGGGCTTGTAGGGCGCTACAAAGTTACCGACATTCCTGATCACAAAGAGATCACCCGGAGGGGTATCGGTGATCAGGTTTGGAATGACACGCGAATCTGAACATCCTATAAAAAGTGCTTTTGGATGCTGTCCTTTTGTTGCCAGTTCCAGCAACTCTCTTTCATGTTTTTTAAAATAGCTGTTTTGAAATACTTCATTTCCTTGAAGCAGTGTACTTTTTGGCATAATAATCCCTTTTAGATAAAAATTTTTCTCTGTTTTTTGAATATGGTTTTTGTGTTGATTATGCTAAAAATGCTTCAGGAGGTTTGAGTGGAGAATCGATGGTGTATTGAAAGCGTATTCCCTCTTCATCTCCGATTCTTGCAGCCAGGTTATCGTAAGGTGTATGAAAAAAACAGGTATATATCTTATCATCTTCTGTTTCCATATCGATACTCTGGTGCTTCTCCCCGAAATCGACGAGAGACTCTTCGGATGTTTGCTCTATCCCGCTCACCATAGTATTGACCGTGCTCAGTGTGGACAATGTCAATAATAGTGCTAAAATAAAGATAGTCGCTGCTTTCATGGCGGAATTATCTTCAGTAATGGTAAATCAAATGTAAACAACAGATTATGAAAGAAATAATTTTATGTTATATAAATAAGTATATCGCTGTGGTAGGTGATTGAAACGATGATGTTATGCGAGTGAAAGATAGATGTTATCTCTCTTATAAATGGGTGTTTTAAGGGGATAGCAACCAATTAAAAGGGTGAGTGAAAAGGAGGAGTTAACATGAACATTGGGTTTCATATCTTTGGTTGCTATGCCAGAATCTTACAGGATCTACACTAACGGTATGTAAACATAGATGCCAAAAACAAAAAAGCTTCGGCGAATAGGCGAATATTACGATCCGTTATTGCTTACAGATCCAGGGGCTTTCCAGGCAGAGCATATCAAGATTTTTTTGGGCAGAGAGATCCCCTTCTTGGGCCGCCATAACCCAATACCTGTAGGCTTGGAGCTTATTCTGTTTGACTCCCTGTCCGTTGTAGTATAAAATACCGACACTCAATTGGGAGGGAGTATATCCCTGTTCCGCAGCTTTGCGAATAAGTTGCGCAGCTTTTTTATCATCTCTGGCCACACCCTGGCCATCTCCATACATCAGCCCAAGATTATGCTGTGCCTGAGGTTCTTGCTGCTCTGCTGCTTTCTGATACCACTGTGCAGCTTTTTTGTAATCCTGTTTTACTCCCCGGCCGAGATAATAGAGGATTCCAAGATTGGTTTGGGCCCGGGCATATCCCTGGGCAGCTGCCTTGGTATAGTATGTTGCGGCTTTTGCGTAATCCTGCTTGACCCCTTTGCCGGTGTAGCAGAGTGTACCAAGGCCATTGAAGCCCTTGGCATCTCCCTGTTGGGCTGCTTTTTGATACCACTGCAGCGCTTTTGCGTAATCCCGCTTAACCTCTAGCCCATTTTCGTATAACGTACCAAGCATGGATTGGGCCTCCGCAAGCCCCTGACCGGCTGCTTTCTGATACAGCGCTACAGCTTTTTTATGGTCTCTTTTTACCCCTTCTCCCCGGTCGTACATCTTTCCAAGGCAGTATTGTGAGGTAGCATTGCCTTTTTTGGCACCTTTTTTATAAAGTTTTATCGCCTTTTGAAGATCTTTTTTTACTCCCTGTCCATCACGATACATCCCGGCAAGATTATTCTGTGCATGGATAGAGGCTTCCGGATAGCTGCTCCCCTGAGCAATCGCTTTTTCGTAAAGTGCTATGGCTTTTTTGTAGTCTTGCTGAACACCTGCCCCCTTCTGATAGAGCTCTCCAAGATAGACTTGCGAGATGATATTCCCCTGTTCGGCAGAACCCTTAAAGTAGTAGAGTGCTTTTTCATAGTTTTTTCTTTCAAAATAGAGTAAACCTAAAAATGAGCGGGTATCGATATCTCCGGGATCTGATGACTGCTGCGAAAGCAGCAGGTCTTTCTCTTTCTCTTTATCAATACCGATCCCACTCAAATAGAGTTTACCAAGAAGAAACGAAGCCCGGGGATTCCCTTCTCTCATCGCTTTTTTAAGTAGGACAAGGGCCTTATCGTACTCTTTTGCTTTGATGGCATTTTGGGCATCCTCGATATCCCCGCCTATTGCCATGATGGTCAGTGCGGAAAGTGCAAGTAGCAGTTTTTTCATATTCCCCCCAAATAAAACAATCGGGCCAAAGGGCTCCCCGAATTTATGATACAAAGACTGAATGGCTGCAGAAAGTCGCTTATACACCATATCGGGCTGTTTTCTGTGTTTCTTTCTCTTAATAAAACATATACCCCGCCATTAAAATGCTGCAAATAGATGAATGTTTTTTCGTCCGATCAGTTTCCATCCGGTATATTAAAAGGATTCTATCCAAGGATCTATTAGGGGGCACTGAAGAATCATCATACGTTCACCAAACTGGATCTAAGCCATGTTTCAATCCGGGGTCTATTTTGAAAACACTCTAAATGATTGCCCACTGTCTTCATATTAAGAATATTTATGTTAAGTTTTCGTTAAAGTCAGATCAGTAGCGCTGTAAAAAGCGAACGATCTGCAAAGGAAAGTTAGAGGTCTCATATATCGATAGCCGGTTTAGTCATTGAATTTTTCATTCGTATGCCTGAATGAAAAAATGAAGAGAAGAGATGGATATGAAGCGTATCGAAATTCATAAAAAACAGGATATCATTTTTTATGGATCACGCTTTCTGTTTTCTTCAGAAACACTCAATCACCAATCTCAATCCAATATTTTTAGAAGTCCGTATATGTTTACAAAAGTGCAGGCACACAGCTCTTCTGGCAACGTTACAAATAGTGTCATATCCGGTTTCTCTGCATTTCCGGGGGAAGGATAAGCCGTGATATATACGGGTAAGCATCTCGCAATTCCCGCTGAAACTAAGCAGGAAATGAATAGCGTGCCATGAGTGCAAAAAAATAATTTATTTAGAATGTGTCGGATACATTGAATGAGGATCAAATGAAATCAAGGAGAACCATGATGGGCAGGGGATGTCATATGAAGCTATTTGGAAAGCAGCAGATCTTCTCTGTTTTGGTAGTCTGTCTGTTGCTGTTTAGTACGGAAGGGAAAGCGCAGGAGCGTGTAAAAGCAGAAGCGCGGGATCAGTTTATACAGGAAAATGTTGCTCTCCCGGATAAAGGACTTTCCAGTATGGTGATTTATAGAGCTGCTGCATTAAAGGGCAGGGCGATCAATGTCTACATTGATGGAGAGTATCAGGCATCTTTGCTGCCCGGTGCCTATACCCAGGCGATCGTATGTCCGGGGAATCATCATGTGGTTACGGCATTTACAAATCCTGCTACACGCTACAGGGAAAAGAAAAAACAAGGAGAAAAGATAGGGTTGAAAGCATCTGTCGTATCGTTTTTTCAGGTGATCAATCATCCTGCTTATGGATTGACACTGTTGCCTTTGAGCAGAGAGGAAGCCTCTTCTCTGTTTAAAGAGAATCCGCCCGGAAAATCCCATACGATCTCGCGTTTGGACAGACAAAAAGCATGCCTGCAGCCTGATCTTTCGGCTCAAGACGAAAGCAATAGTGCAGATTTGAAAAAGAATCATGTATCGGAAAAACAAAATACTGATGATTCTCAACACAAGTATCCTCAGCTTGGCACACATCAGATTGAAGTCAGATAAAAGGAAGAAGCAATGGGAAGGGAAGTTATTATCCGTATCATCACCCCTGAAGGGACGATTGAAACGCATAGTGTAAAAACACATGCGGCATATCCAGCTTTGGCCGGAAAGGCGGTGCATATCAAGGCACATTCAAATGTAAACTATGAATTGATTGAAAAAACCGGCGGTTATGCACCGGAGAATATTGTTGTCAAACGGGTAGGGAAAGATCTCCATATCGCTTTTGAAGGAAGCGACATCGATGATCCGGATCTTATTATTGAAGCGTATTATGATGAGAGCGAAGAATCGGTCGTTGGGCAAGCAGAAAACGGCCTCTACTATGAATATATCCCCGAAAGTGCGGACCTCTCCGAGGGTGTGAACAGTTTGAAAAACGGTGTGTCAGCCGGGCAGGCATTGGGAGGAGAGGGATCCTCAAGCGCATTGCCGGAGGACGGAGGGATCAGCACTTTGACTTTAGTCGGTGCACTCCTGGGGGTAGGTGCAGTTGCCGGGTTGGCCGGAGGCGGTGGGGGCGGCAGCAGCGGTTCTGATGCGTCCGGCTCATCCGGTGATGACAGACCGGTCAGCAGAGAGGATTTTGAAAGAGAGTATGACGGTGCGATCAAGGAGGGAGATGCGGGGGGTAAAACCTTGTTTGGGAGCAATGATGCTAACCGTCTCTATGGGCATGGAGGTGATGATATACTGACAGGGCTGGGAGGAGATGACCTGCTTGACGGCGGAGAAGGCAATGATACACTGGACGGCGGTGCCGGTGCAGACCTGCTCATCGGGGGCGGCGGTGCCGATACCGTTTCCGGAGGTGATGGAGATGATATCATCTTCTATGATCTGCTGGATACGGTTGACGGCGGAGCAGGTTTTGACAGCCTTTATCTGGAGGGCGGGGGGATCCATCTTAATCTTGCCGACAACGATTTCAAAATACGCGATATTGAGCTTATAGATATTACGGGGAGCGGAGATAACAAGCTGACGGTAAGCTATGCTGATATCCTTGCACTGAATAATGAAAACGATACACTCTTTGTGACAGGCAATGAGGGGGATACCGTACATCTTTACGGAGAAGAAGCGTTTACCGGTTCGGCGACAGTCGATGGAGTGACCTATGATACCTATGATCTCGGCGGGACAGCAGAGGCTGATATCTGGGTACAGCAGGGTTTGACTGTAATCTAAATATCGCCTTCAAACCTATCGTTGCTCTATCTAGTAACGAACTTGAATTCGTTCCCAAGCTCTAGAGACTGTGAAAAAACATAAAGAATAGGGTGTTCGTCATTCTGAACTTGATTCAGAATCCCTTAAATTGCGTTGTTATTCGATGAGATCCTGAATCAAGTTCAGGATGACAGTGGTAAAAAAATCAATACAAGCTCTTTAACTCGTTTGTAAGCTCCAGCTTGCGGAATGTATAAGCATATGTAACTGTAGGGAAAAATTTCGTGAAAACAATAAAGAGTGTTGAGGTGAAATATTTCAAGGAAATAGAAGTGACAATAAGAACTTGTCAAATCTTAAAGAAGCTGTCAAAGCTCGATTTTATCGCAGTTTGTCAGGATTTAAAGTAAGAATATGGCAGACAGGAAGGGATTTCAACAATTTAATTGTCTCATAGTATCTCATCATATATCAAAACCAATGAAAGCACGATAAATAGGGCATTACAGGTAGGAGTGTATTTTTCTATTGTATGTCATTGTGTATCAAAAAACTTCATAAAATTTCGTTTTAGGTTGGAAATAGGTTGGAAATTTTTGGTTATAATTGAAGAAAAATTTATTTGTAATATAACGCAATAATCATAAAAGAGAACGAATGTCAAAGCGTATTAGTACAAAACATACAGGTGTATTTTATCGAGAGTGTCTTACAAATGGAAAGCCAGATAAAACCTATTATATTGTTTATAAAGATGCGGGTAAGAGTAAAGAGCTAAAGGTTGGAAAGTTTAGTGAGGGGGTTAAGGGAAAATTACTGTAATCAAAAACGTAAAGAGATTATGGTGTCATTACGAATTGGTGAGTTGCCGCCTATATTGGCAAATGGAAAGAAAAAGCATGAGAAAACTTTTGATAATCTAGCCCAGGTGTATTTTGAGGATAAGGAGCTTATTAATAAGTCAAATCATAAACAAAAAGCAAGATATGAAAGTCAATTAAAACCCTTGATCGGAAATAAATATACTACCCAAATTACGAAAAGCGATATCGAAAAAATACAAAAAGAATTAGCTAAAACAAGAGCATCTAAGACAGTAAGTCTCTATCTCCAATTTATTAATACAGTTTTTAATCATGCAATTAGTAAAGAGTTGTTTTCTGGAGTTAATCCCGTTCAGGGAATACAAGAGCAAAAAGTAGATAATAAAAGAGAGCGTTTTTTAACAGTAGAAGAGGTTAAAAAGCTTTTAGATGCTTTGGAGGATCAAGAAGAATCCACCTATTTGTTTTATTCTCTTTAGCTATTGGTGCAAGGCTTAGAGACGTTCTTTCTATCTCAAAAAAAGATATTAACTTTACGAATAATATTGTGACTATTTTTGACTCAAAAAATGGATCTACTTACACTCAAGTTCTTCAAGGTTCTTAGCACCAACAAGGTTGCTATCCAATAACTCTTTATCAAAGGAATTAAGATTTTCAGAGCCACCAGTTAGCCACCCATCAAACACTAGGCAATGCCCCAGTGTTTTTTATGTTCTTGAATAAGTTCGTTAGTGGTGATCTCACCCTTAGCTTTTCTTACTAAGTTGTGAATTGTAGTTTCATTTAAAAATTGATTTTCAATCGCTTGATTACCAATGACTTTTTTTATCCGATAATAAGAATCACGAGACAGTTCTCTTCTATATTTTTTCAGAGAAGTTAAGCTTAGTTGCTTTCTTTGTTCCCAAGTCATACTAGATCCTTTCATCAATATCAATTAAGGAATTATAACATAAATTGAGAATAGGAGGATAGATAGACTTCATTAGTCTATCTAACTCTTTTTATTTATTATCTTTGATAACAAGAGGTTTACCATTGCTTACCAAAGTGATTTTCTCAACACCTTTACCGCCCATAGAGAGGGGTTTATACTCTATCATATATTGAACATCCTTACAAACAAAAATAGAGTTGTAATCATCAATTGTGTTTTCAATACAACCTTTCGGAGGAGTAAAGCCCTCTGCCGCTAAACCGCTATTTACTGTCACAACGGCAGCGACTACCATAAGAATTTTTTTCATTGTCTTCCTGTCTTGTTCTAATATTATACTCAACTATGTTGGTACTCTGTAATTCTACCTTTTTTATAAGTTCATTTTACGGGAATCCAAAAGAGTTTGCGATTTTCATTTATTAAACGAAAAATAGACCAGTGCATCAAAGAACTCCAAAGGCTCAGAGAAGAAGAACGGAAAGAATATTTTCTGTATACAACAGTAATTATTAAAGTTTTTTGCACACGACATTAAGGTAGAATATAAAAGAGGATGAGGAAATGATAAAAAAACTATTTGCCAAAGATTGCCTAGATCATGAACCAATCTTAAAATATATGCTAATTTTAATTAAGTGGATTATCATTATCACTTATAAAATATTGATATACTTTTTGGGCTTACTATACATTGCTTTTATGGGGATTCTTTTCGGATCTTCCAGTTATACTCAAGGAAAAAATAATGGGGATTGCTGGGGAAATCAAAATGGAAAATGCCCCGATCATATTTTGGGAGATCCAAACCAGGCTTCCTACTGGGATTATCATTAAATTAGGAATCTCGCGGTCCTTACCTTGATCGTTAGGCTGACGTGACTTCATTCTATGTAGATATAATAAAGTCAGCCCTCAATATTAGTTTCTGTGGTACGGTAACACATTGCAGGGATATCTAGCTCCACTTCATCGTCCGTATTTTCTACAGTTTCCCCCTTCTGGGGAAACTTGTTCCCACCTATAAAGTCACTGCATAGTCTATTGTTAAAGAGTCTGGTATAAGTTTTAATACGGTTAAATGGTATGAATATATTATAAATTCATTATAACGTATTAAATTATATTTATCTTCCTATAAATCTTTCTTTCATTGAGCACATGGTGCGAATAAGTTTCAGGACGTAAAGCTATGCAAAACTTTGGTTTTTGTATGGCATTTACCCATCCTGCCTTTCTAGTTCATAACATTTTTTGAAATTTTATGTAATTTTTTGTAAAAATTGCTCACTTCTGCATAAAATTGCAAAATATTGAGAAAAATTGGGAAATATTGCAAAAAAATTACAAAAAGTGAAATTAAATTACAAAAAATTACAAAAATGCCAATGAAGCGAGAGGGAAGCTCATGAAAATCAGCAACACCACAACCGAGGGCGACGACAATATGGTTGATAAGTGGAAATTCGGATGAAAAAGCTGATGTTAATAATTTTTTTGGGTATAATATTAAAAATCATCGGAACTTAGCCGTAAACAAAATAGATTAAATTCTAAATTCAGTTGTCTCATATTGTTTTACCCGAGCATATGAAGAAGAACATGGTACTTTTGGTTTGGTATTTATGATTAGGCTGAATGATAAACATTTGTTTTATTGATCGGGTTTCAACATATTCAACGCATTTAAATTTTCCAAAAAAATTTCCCACCACTCCAGCAGTTCTCTTGCCTGATCGGTATAGTTTGCTTTGTGTGTAGGCTCTCTCAACCAACGATCCGGAGTGATGGTCAAGTATGCTCTCTTTGACCTCAAAGGAAGCTTTATGTTCGCTCGAGTGTGCCTCTATGAGGCTTCTGAATGTTCCTCTGAAACTGTGAATGGTTTGTTTGGTTCCCTTGTCTTCATCATCATAGTCCATAATCCACAACGCGTTATTGATACTTGCAGGATTGACAGGCTTATGGAAGTTGACGACATTATGAAAAACGAAAGGAGACTACGAGGTCAATTTATGGGTTTCCTGGAGGATCTCAATAGCTTTATCGGGTAAATAGTAGCAGCGAGTAAAAGATTATTACAAATAAAGAATTTTAAATTTTTGTATGGTTGGAAATAGGTTGGATTTTCTAAGTTTATAACAATGCGTTAAATTACACAAAGCTCGTTAAATAGGGGACTGTATTAGCATTATAATTTTAAATGGCAGACAGGAAGGGATTCGAACCCTCGATAGCGTTAACTATACACGCGTTCCAGGCGTGCGCCTTCAACCGCTCGGCCACCTGTCTATTGATAGGACGCTTTTTGAACAAAGTCCAACAAAGCTACGCTAACGCTGAGTTCACTTCAGCAGTGGGCTCATACGACTAGTCGCATTATTTGTATTAAGTAAAAAACAAATGTAATGGATAATTATCAATTGCTACTTCTACATTGTATAATACCTCCCCCCAGATACCTGCGGCACACAGTAAAGGAAGATGGGCTGCTATGTTCCCATCCTGACCCGCTGTCTCCCAGTACCGTTGCACAGGTCTGAAAAGAGGCACGCGAATTATAGCAGAGAAATACTTAGGGGTCAAGGGACTGCCCCCGTTTAGATAGTGAATAGTAGAGAGTAAGTAGGAGGTTAGGTAAGCTTTTCTTTGAAAAGCCTTTGTTTTAAGGTTGTAGTAAAGCAACCTGTGCAAAATTCTCCTATCTCCTATCTCCTATCTCCTATCTCCTATCTCCTATCTCCTATCTCTTCCTCTTCAAATAGCACGGTCCACTCATAGAAGGGGAGGGCTTCGAAGTGGAGTTTTTCGATGTCGTATTCGTAGCTGTTGGCAACAGTGACGATGGTGATCTTCTGGACCCCGTACTGTTTGTAGAGAGAGAACTTGGTCTGGGATTTGGCCCAGAGACTCTCTTCGCTTTCAAAGGGTGCAGGGATGATAAGTTCGCCATCCTTGGTGATATAGCCGTGTATTCCTAGCGTATCGAAGTCGATCCCGTGTTTCACGAGTGCCAGAGCGATCATGGTGTCAAACTGGATAATAAAGGGCTGGCCGGTAGTTAGGTACCTGGCAAAGGCGAAGTCAAAAAGGATCATTTTTTTTCCTCCTTTCTGGTAGCAGTCATCGATAAAGAGAATGAGTTTTTCTTCGGTGAAGGCTTTGATTGTCTTGTAGAGCCAGTCCTTGGAAACCCTGAAGCGCTCTTTTGCAAAGGTATAGATCTGGTGTACGGTGAGGTGTTTGGTATGGTGCTGTGCCAGTATCAGCAGAAGTTGCTGTTCGTTGGGCGTGAAGTGGCTCTGCCAGAACTGTTTCATTGGCAGAAGTGTTGAGCGGTAGGATCTTGCCAGGGCAGGGAGCGTTCCGCATTTGAGGAAATGGTTAAAGGCATTGGTCGCCGATATGGAGCTTTCAAACGCTAGAAACTCCTCATAGTCCAGCGGAAAAAGCTCTACTGGGACGAGCTTGGGATCATCCAGCGGTATCCGGGAGATCACGATGAGACGATCAACGCTTGGCAGCTGTTCCTCCAGTCGGCCTTCTTCATAATGATCGAGTACGAGCAGGGTGATCTCGTTGTGGTCGATATAGTGCTGCAGTGTCACTGCATTGAGTGTGCCGAAGATGAGGTTGGGGTCCTCCAGGTCGATATAGAGGCGCTCCTCTTCATCGAACTCTTCCAAATGGGCCAGTATCATGGAGCTCTTGCCCGCGCCGCGCACGCCAAAAAGATTGATATAGCCCTTTTCCGGAAGTTGGAGTTTTCGCGGAATGTATTTTTCGCTGCTGTAGTGCTGTGAGTGAAAATATTCGAGAAGTTCCATCGGATAAAGCTCCTATCCTTCCTTTTTAAAAGGAAACAATTTTCTAAATTGTACCGATTTTTGGCTGAAAAGTATTGAGAGTCTAAAAAAAATTGGATATAATTCGCGTTCCTAATATATGTTAGGGGACAAAACTGTCCTGTGTTTAGGCACCCGGCAATCGCTTGGCTAACGAGTTCTTTATAAGGGTAAAAAATGGAAAAAATCAGATTGAAGCTTAAAGCTTACGATCACAGAGTACTGGATAGATCAGTTGCTGCTATTGTTGATGCAGTTAAACGTACAGGTGCTGAGATTAGAGGGCCGATCCCGATGCCAACTAAACTTAAGCGTTACACTGTTCTTAGATCACCGCACGTAAATAAAGATTCACGTGAGCAGTTTGAGATCAGAATTCACGGAAGAATGATTGATATCGTTTCAGCGACTTCAGAGACTGTAGATTCACTAATGAAATTGGATCTTGCACCTGAAATCGAAGTTGAAATCAGATCAATGGACAAGTAAGAGGAGTAAAGCATGGAATTTATTATTGAAAAAATTGGTATGAGCAGAACTGTTGATGTACCAAGTGTTCCTGTAACACTTCTTAAAGTTGTTGAAGCAAAAGTCTGTGAAGTAAGAGAAGACGGAAAAGCACTTGTAGCGTATAACTCCAGCAAAAAGCTTAACAAAAGTATCGAAGGCCAGCAGGCTAAGTACGGTGTGAGTAAAGAGTTTAACAAATTCATGACGATCTCTGTAGCAGAAGGTACAGAAGCGGGCGACCTTAACCCGGCAGCACTTGCTGAAGCAGCAGTAGTAAAAACGTCACTCAATACAAAGGGACGTGGTTTCCAAGGTGCTGTGAAGCGTCACGGATTCGCTGGCGGACCGGCATCACACGGACACAGATTCGGTAGAAGAGTCGGTTCAATCGGTATGTGTGAATGGCCAGGTCGTGTACAACCGGGACAAAAGATGCCAGGTCAGTACGGAAACACAAAAACAACAGTAAAGAACGAAGTGATCTCATTTGATGCAGAGAACGGAATTCTAGTATTAAAAGGTTCAATCCCAGGAGCTAACGGTTCACGTGGATTGGTAAGGATTGTGAAATAATGAGTACAACAGTAATTAAAACAAGTGATTTACCACAGGCGTTTTTGGAAGTGCATCCGCACAACCTATACCTTTACTGTAAAGCATATGCTTCTGGTCTGAGAGCAAATACAGCGGCGGTCAAAAACAGATCAGCTGTAAGAGGTGGCGGGAGAAAACCATTTGCACAAAAAGGTGGCGGTAGAGCAAGACAAGGTTCTATCAGAGCTCCTCACTACAGAGGCGGTGGTGTTGTATTTGGTCCAAATACAAACAGAAACTATGACCAAAAAGTGAACAAAAAACAAAAAAGACTTGCTTTGATGCATGCGATCGCTGAAATGGCTGCGAACGAGAGACTTTTTGTAATTGACTCTGTAAACATCGAATCTGGTAAGACCAAAGATGCCGTAGCATTTGTAAACGGTCTTGGACAGAGAGATGTACTGGTAGTAAAAGAGATGATCGATGACAAGACTTTCTTGGCATTCAGAAATCTTCAAAACGCTTACCTGATCGAAGCAAATGAGCTTAATGCTTACCTTGCGGCAGCATACCACTCCATGGTAATCGAAAAAGCCGTATTTGATAAATTGACAAAAGAGGCTTAAGATGGCAGATATTACAGATATTAAAGCAATCATGTATACAGAGAAGACTTTGGGTCTTCAAGAAGACGGTGTCATCGTAGTACAGACAAGTCCTAGAATGACTAAAAACGGTCTTAAAGAAGTATTTAGAGAGTTCTTCGGGATCAACCCACTTAGAGTTAACTCCATGAGAGTAAACGGAAAAGTGAAGAGATTTAGAGGTGTTGAAGGAAAAAGAGCGGACCTTAAAAAGTTCTATGTAAAACTTCCTGAAGATGCACAAATCGAAAGCCTAGCGGTATAAGGAGTAGAAGATGGCAATGAAATCATACAGACCAACAACTCCGGCTAGAAGATGGATGACGAACCTTGACAGCAGCGACATTACTGCAAAAGCAAGCGTAAGAAGCCTTTTGAAGAAACTTCCTGCAAGTGCAGGTAGAAACTCATACGGTAGAATCACCTCCAGACACAAAGAAGCTGGTGCGAAAAAACTTTACAGAATCATCGATTTCAAAAGAAATAAATTCGGTGTAGAAGGCACAGTAGCAACGGTTGAGTACGATCCGTACAGAAACTGCAGAATCTGTCTTGTGAAGTATGCAGACGGTGACAGAAGATATATCCTCCAGCCAAAAGGTTTAATGGTCGGTGATAAAGTGATGGCTGCTGAAGCCGGACTTGACATCAAGACCGGTAACGCGATGAAACTGAAGTCTATCCCTGTGGGTACCATCGTACACAACGTTGAGATCAATCCTGGTCAGGGTGGTGCAATGGCAAGAAGCGCCGGTGCATATGCGCAGATCATGGGTAGAGACGGCAAATATGTTTCTCTAAGACTTCCTTCCGGAGAGATGAGATATGTACTTGGTGAATGTATGGCTACAGTCGGTACGATCGGTAACGAAGAGATCGCAAACGAAGTAGTTGGTAAAGCTGGTAGAAACAGACACAGAGGTATCAGACCGCAAACAAGAGGTTCTGCAATGAACCCGGTAGATCACCCGCATGGTGGTGGTGAAGGTAAAACAAACTCTGGTCGTCACCCGGTATCTCCTTGGGGTATGCCAACGAAGGGTTACAAGACTCGTAAGAAAAAAGCTAGTGATAAACTTATCATCAGCAAGAGAAAGAAATAAGGGGCTAAGAGATGGCAAGATCGACAAAAAAAGGTCCATTTATCGATGGTCACCTAATGAAAAAAGTGCTTAAAGCAAAAGAAGAAGGGTCAAACAAACCAATCAAAACTTGGTCAAGAAGATCAGTGATCTTCCCTGAGTTTATCGGTTTGACGATCAATGTACACAACGGTAGACAATTCGTACCGGTATTCGTTACGGAAAACCACGTTGGGTATAAACTGGGTGAATTTGCACCGACTAGAACATTCAAGGGCCACAAAGGTTCTGTACAGAAGAAGGTAGGTTAATATGAGTAAAGCACTATTAAAATTCGTAAGAGTTTCACCTACAAAAGCAAGACTTATTGCTAGAGAAGTACAGGGAATGAATGCAGAGTTGGCTCTTGCAGCATTGGATTTTATGCCTAACAAAGCAGCAGGAATCATCTCCAAGGTCATTGCTTCAGCGGTTGCAAACGGTGACTATGAGCCGGAAGAAGTAGTGATCACTTCTTGTAGAGTAGATAAAGCAGCTGTGATGAAAAGATGGAGACCTAGAGCAAGAGGTACTGCAACAAGAATCATCAAGCCAACATCACACATTCTTGTAGAAGTTGGTCCAGCAACGAACGGAAAGGAAGCATAAGATGGGTCAAAAAGTTAATCCTATAGGTCTTAGACTCGGAATCAACAGAAACTGGGAGTCAAGATGGTTCCCGGCAAAAGGAAGAGCAACTGATTTCATCGCTGAAGATCACAAGATCAGAAAATTCCTTAAAAAAGAGCTTTTCTATGCAGGTGTTTCTAACATCATCATCGAAAGAACAGCAAAAAAACTTAGAGTAAATATCATTACTGCACGTCCGGGTATTATCATCGGTAAAAAAGGTGCGGATATCGAGAAGCTCAAAGCTACGCTTACAAACATGCTGAATAAAGATGTTGCGATCAACATCAAAGAAGAGAAACGTCCACAGGCTTCAGCACAACTGGCTGCTGAAAACGTAGCGACACAACTTGAAAGACGTGTGGCATTCAGACGTGCAATGAAAAAAGTGATCCAGGGTGCACTCAAATCAGGTGCAAAAGGGATCAAGATCTCCGTATCCGGTAGACTTGGCGGCGCAGAGATGGCAAGAACTGAGTGGTATCTTGAAGGTAGAGTGCCTCTCCATACACTAAGAGCGAAGATCGATTACGGTTTTGCTGAAGCACATACTACTTACGGAATCATCGGTATCAAAGTTTGGATCTTCAAGGGTGAAGTACTTCAAAAAGGTATCCAGGCTGAGCCGGTAGAAGAGAAAAAAGGTGGTAAGAGACCATCTAGAAAAAGAGGTGAATAATCATGTTGATGCCTAAAAGAACCAAATGGAGAAAGCAGATGAAAGGCCGCAACCGCGGTAAATCTTTCAGAGGTAACAAGATCGAGTTCGGTGACATCGCAATCAAGGCAGTAGAGGCTGGAAGAATCAACTCCAGACAAATCGAAGCTGCGCGTATTACAATGACTAGACATATTAAAAGAAGTGGTAAAACCTGGATCAGAGTATTCCCTGACAAACCTTTGACAAAAAGACCACTTGAAGTGAGAATGGGTAAAGGTAAGGGTCCAGTAGAAGAGTGGGTAATGAACATCAGACCTGGTAGAATCATCTTTGAGATGGCCGGTGTTGAAGAGACTCTTGCAAGAGAAGCATTGACGCTTGCAATTCACAAGTTGCCATTTAAGTGTAAAATTGTCGCTTTAAAGGATACAAATGAACTATATTGATTTGAAAGAAAAAAGCGAAGCAGAGCTTTTGGAAATGCTGAAAGAGAAGAAGCTTGAGCTTTTCACTCTTAAAGCGAAGCAAAGAACAATGCAGCTTACTAATACATGTGAGTTGAGAGTAGCGAAGAAAGATATCGCAAGAATCCAGACAGCATTGACTGCTGCTAGAGCGAAGTAAGGATCTGATATGCCAAAAAGACAAATAACAGGTACTGTGATCAAAAAGGCTGGAGACAAAACTGCCACTCTACTCGTAGAGAGAAAGGTACTTCACCCAAGATATCACAAGACAGTAAAAAGATTTAAAAAATATCTTATTCATGATGAAAGAAACGAGATCAACGTTGGTGATACTGTAACTGCAATCGAGTGCAGGCCGCTATCTAAAACAAAGTCGTTCAGACTTCTTGAAATTGTGAAGAGAAGGGAAGTAGTATGATCCAGAGTTTTACAAGATTGAATGTAGCGGACAACAGTGGCGCTAAAGAGATTATGTGTATTAAGGTACTTGGCGGATCGAAAAGAAGATATGCATCGGTAGGTGATGTGATCGTTGCTTCTGTAAAGAAGGCTCTTCCGACAGGTAAAGTTAAAAAAGGTAAAGTGGTTAAAGCTGTGATCGTGAGAACACACAAAGAGATCCAGAGAGAAAACGGATCACTGATCAGATTTGACGACAATGCAGCAGTAATCATTGATGATAAAAAATCACCAATCGGTACGCGTATCTTCGGACCTGTAGCAAGAGAGACAAGATATGCAGGATTTATGAAAATCGTATCACTAGCACCGGAGGTATGGTAATGGCAACTAAATTGAAAATCAAAAAAGGTGACCAGGTAATGGTTATCGCTGGTGATGACAAAGGTAAAACAGGAGAAGTTCTTCGTGTTATGCCAAAAAAAGAAGCAGTAATTGTTGCTGGTTGTAAAATGGCTAAAAAAGCCGTAAAGCCTAGTGAACAGAACAAAGAGGGTGGATTTGTGAACAAAGAGACACCTATTCACATCTCAAACGTAAAAAAAGTAGAGGCATAATCTTATGAGTAGAATGAAGCAAAAGTACAATGACATCGTACCTGCACTACGCGAAGAGTGTGGGATCAAAAATGCGATGCAGACTCCGAAGCTTGAGAAGATCGTAATCTCTGTAGGTGCCGGTGAAGAGGGGAAAGACTCTAAACTCATCGAAAACATGAGAGAAACGATCTCACTGATCGCTGGTCAAAAGGCGGTTATCGTAAATGCAAAAAAATCAGTTGCTGGTTTTAAAGCAAGAGAGGGTTCACCATCTGGTATCAGAGTTACTCTGAGAGGCGAGAATATGTATAACTTCTTTGATAAGTTGGTATCCATCGCGCTCCCTAGAGTAAAAGACTTCAGAGGTACACCAAGAAAAGGTTTTGATGGTAGAGGTAACTACAACTTCGGTCTTCAGGAGCAGTTGATGTTCCCGGAAGTCGTGTTTGACAATATCATTAAAACACACGGTATGAATATCACTATCGTTACAACCACTGAAGATGATAAAGAAGCATTCACGCTTTTAGAAAAGCTTGGTATGCCTTTCGCTAAAGGGAGAAACTAATGGCTAAGAAATCTATGATTGCAAAACAGAAGAGAAAAGCAAAGTTCTCAACTCAGGCGTACACAAGATGTAATATTTGTGGGAGACCACACTCAGTATATAGAGATTTCGGTATCTGTCGTGTGTGTTTAAGAAAAATGGGTAATGAGGGTTTAATCCCTGGTCTACGTAAAGCAAGCTGGTAAGGAGTAGTAGAAATGATGACAGATATAATGGCAGATTCTCTGACTCGTATCAGAAACGCCGCACAAAGAAGACTGGATGTAACAACCCTTCTTCACTCAAAAATGGTTGAAGCAACGGTAGCGATCCTGGTTGAAAAAGGATACCTTGAGAGCTATACAGTAAAAGAAGATGGTAACAAAAAAACTATTGACGTTGTATTGAAATACGGCGACAATGAAAAAAGCGTTATCAATGAAATTAAAAAGATCTCCAAACCTGGACGTCGTATCCATAGAGGTAAAGATGAGATCAAAACATTCAAAAACGGTTACGGGACTTTGGTAGTATCAACTAGCCAGGGTGTACTTGCGAACGATGAAGCGTACAAACGTGGTATCGGCGGCGAAGTAATCTGTAGTATTTGGTAAGGAGTAGAGATGTCAAGAGTAGGAAAAAAACCAGTAACGGTTCCAAGCGGTATCAATGTAGCGCTTGACGGTACTTGTGTCGTAGCGAAAAAAGGCAATCTTGAAAAGAGACTTGAGACTTACGGAAGAGTGAATGTAACGATTGACGGTGCTGATGTAGTATTTGAAAGAGTTGGCGAAGATAAACAATCTTCGGCTTACTGGGGTACTTACAGATCACTCTTTAACAACATTATCGTCGGACTTGATCAAGGGTATACAAAGCAGCTTGAAATCAACGGTGTTGGGTACAGAGCTTCTGTTGCAGGTAAAGTATTGAACCTTCAACTGGGATACTCTCACCCGATCGATTTTGCGATTCCTGAAGGGCTTGAGATCACTGTAGAGAAAAACATCATTACAGTAAAAGGTACGGACAAACAAGCGGTTGGCCAGGCGGCTGCTGAGATCAGAGAGTTCAGACCACCAGAACCATACAAAGGTAAGGGTGTGAAGTATACTGATGAGACAATCATCAGAAAAGCTGGTAAGTCGGCTAAGAAGTAAGGAGCGGTAGATGTTAAAAAGTATCCAAAAAAGAAAAAATAAACTACGTGCTCAAAGAAAAGCTAGAGTAAGAGGTAAAATCTTCGGTACAGCAGAGCTTCCAAGACTTACCGTCTTTAAGTCAAACAAGCATTTCTATGCACAGGCTATCGATGATAATGCCGGTGCAACATTGGCAGCTGCCGATGGTAAAAAAATGGGACTTAAAGCAAACCAGGAAGATGTGAAGCAAGTAGCCGCTGAAATGGCAAAAGCACTTGCAGCGAAAAACATCGATGCTGTTGTTTTTGATAGAAATGGTTACCTCTACCACGGTGTTGTTGCGTCATTTGCTGATGCACTCAGAGAAGCCGGAATTAAGTTTTAAGGATAAGCGATGCAACAAGAAACTGTAGAAAAAGAATTTGAAGAAGTAATCGTTAACATCGGACGTGTTGTTAAGGTTGTCAAGGGTGGTAGAAGATTCAGATTTACTGCCCTTGTAGTGGTCGGCGACAAAAACGGTACAGTAGGATACGGATTCGGTAAAGCGAAAGAAGTTCCTGATGCGATCAAAAAAGCTGTCGATGATGCACACAAAAACCTTGTAAAAGTCAACATCAAGGGAACAACGATTGCACATGATATCGAACACAAGTTCAATGCAAGTAGAATCTTGCTTAAACCGGCAAGCGAAGGTACAGGTGTCATTGCCGGTGGTGCAGCCAGACCGGTTCTTGAACTTGCAGGATATAAAGATATCCTGACAAAATCTATCGGGTCTAACAACCCTAACAACTTGGTAAGAGCGACAGTAGAAGCACTTACTAGAATCAAAGCGTAAGGGGTAAAGTATGGGTCTACATAATTTACAACCGGCACCAGGTTCTACACGTAACAGAAAAAGAATCGGACGTGGTCAGGGTTCTGGTACAGGTAAAACAGCAGGTAAGGGTAACAAAGGTCAAAAAGCAAGATCTGGTTACAATGAGAAGAGAAACTTCGAGGGTGGACAACAACCGCTTGCAAGAAGACTTCCAAAAGTAGGATTTACTTCAAGAGTGGTGAAACCGCATGTGATCAACGTAGTGAAAAATACGAAAATTGCAGAACTTGAAGAGATCACGATTGAGAGTATCAAGTCAGTATACAGACTTCCAAAGTCAGCAACCAGAGTAAAACTGATCGGTACCGGTGCGAAAGATCTCGCAGCTAAGATCAAAGATGACGCTGTAACAACAAGCGGAAAATAATCATGGGTAACGCTTTAACTCAAAAAATCCTGATAACGTTGGGATTTCTTTTTGCGTACAGAGTTTTAGCCTATGTTCCTACACCCGGGGTTGACCTTGGCGTAATCAAAGAGTTCTTTGACGCCAATGCCGACACCGGTTTTGGAATGTTAAGTATGTTCTCCGGTGGTGCGGTTGAACGTTTAAGTATTATCTCTCTGGGTATTATGCCCTATATCACCGCTTCTATCGTAATGGAACTTCTTGCAGCGACTTTCCCGGCACTTGGACAGATGAAAAAAGAGCGTGACGGTATGCAAAAGTATATGCAGATCATCCGTTATTTCACTATCTTCATTACTGTTGTTCAGGCGATCGGCGTATCTATGGGACTTCAAAGCATGACTGGCCGTTCAGGACAGAGTGCGATTATGATCGATCCGATGATGTTTACGGTATTGACAACATTCTCCATGCTCGCAGGTACAATGCTGTTGATGTGGTTCGGTGAGCAGATCACGCAGAAAGGTATCGGTAACGGTATCTCTTTGATTATCTTTGCCGGTATCGTATCCGGTCTTCCGTCAGGCATTGGAAATACAATAAGAGCAGTGAATGCGGGTGAGATGAACTTCCTGATGGTGCTTGGCATACTGGCAATCATGATCATTACAATCCTTGCGATTATCTATGTTGAGCTCGGGGAGAGAAGGGTTCCTATCTCCTATTCAAGAAAGACGATTATGCAAAACCAGTCCAAAAGAGTGATGAACTATATCCCTGTAAAAGTGAACCTTTCAGGGGTCATTCCGCCGATCTTTGCTTCAGCGGTATTGATGTTCCCTCTGACGATGCTGCAGTCGGGTACTTCGCCGATCGCCACATCGATCGCGGATGCATTGGCACCGGGCGGTCTGATCTTTAACGTCGCAACATTCCTGCTTGTAATGTTCTTTGCTTTCTTCTATGCATCGATCGCTTTCAACGCAAAGGATATTGCTGATAATCTGAAAAGACAGGGTGGATTCATTCCGGGCGTAAGACCGGGTGAACACACCAAGGAGTTCCTGAATGAGGTTGCAAGCAGATTGACCGGTTCGGGTTCAGTCTATTTGGCCATTGTTTCAACGGTACCGTTTGCCATCGTTTCGGGTATGGGTGCCAGCTTCTACTTCGGTGGGGTTGCCGTTCTGATTATCGTACAGGTAGCACTTGATACGATGAGAAAGATCGAAGCGCAAAGAACAATGAACCAATATAATACATTGGGTAATGTGGGTCTATAATGGCAATTACACTAAGAAAAGCAGATGAGATCGCCAAACTTAGAAGAGCTGGCGAGATCGTTGGAAAAACACTTCAATATCTCCGGGAAAATATTAAACCGGGAATGACACTCAAGCAGATTGACGAAATGGGCGAAAAGTTCATTCGTGAGCATGGAGCGGTCCCTTCATTCAAGGGTCTGTACGGATTTACCGGTTCTGTATGTACTTCACTCAATGAAGTATGTATCCATGGAGTACCAGATGATACAGTGATCAAAGAGGGTGATATTCTTGGATTGGATATCGGTACAAAACTGGATGGTTATTACGGCGATGCGGCGATTACGATGCCGATTGGCAAAGTAAGCGCCGAAGATGAGGCACTGATCGCCTGTTCAAAAGATGCACTCTACCATGCGATTGAGAGTATCAGGGAAGGGATGCGCTTCAAGGAGCTGACAAAGATCATTGAGGATTTTATCACCGAACGCGGGTATGTTCCGCTGAGAGACTACTGTGGACATGGTATCGGCACGAAACCGCATGACGAGCCCAATATCCCCAACTATCTTGAAGGTAAAGCAAATCAGGGTCCAAAGATCAAAAACGGTATGGTATTCTGTATCGAGCCTATGGTTTGTCATAGATCAGGAACACCGATCATCCTGGAGGATGACTGGTCTGTAGTGAGCGAGGACGGTCTGCGTACCAGCCATTATGAGCATCAGGTAGCGGTTGTTGATGGTAAAGCGGTGATACTTACCGAGGCGTAAGGTTTTGATCTAATATGACACTTATTGAACAAAGTCCAATAAGTTTCGTTAACACTGGGTTTCCCTTGGCGGAATGCCCGTGCACCCTTGGTGCTCTTTTAGCAGAGAAGTAAAGGAAGACAATGGCTAAAGATGACGTAATTGAGATTGACGGCAAGGTAGTTGAAGCGTTACCGAATGCAACCTTCAAGGTAGAGCTTGACAACGGCCACGTGATCCTTTGTCATATCGCAGGAAAGATGAGAATGCACTATATCAAAATCCTTCCGGGTGACAAAGTGAAGGTTGAACTTACACCCTACAGTCTTGACAAAGGCCGTATCACGTTCAGATACAAATAATGGTTACCGTGTAGACTATCTTCTACACGGTAAAGTCACTTCTCTTCTCCTTTTTCTGGATATAAAGAAAAAATCAGAAAAAATTAATATTAGTTTGGGTATAATCCTCCTCCCTATTACCATGAGGAGATAGGTACTGCGTGAAGAATTTTTGATTAATTGGCACCGGTTACTCAAGAATTGGATTATCGTACTTCAATAATCCACGCAAAACAAAGGGTGCGCAGAGGCACTCCAGGTGCAAACAAACGACAACGCAAAAGAAGTTCAGATCCGAATTTCTTTCTATAAAGCGTCGTACTTATATAGAAACAGGAGTCACCAATGAAGGTTAGACCATCAGTTAAGAAAATGTGCGATGACTGCAAAGTGATCAAGCGCAAAGGTATTGTACGCGTGATTTGTAAAAATCCAAAACATAAACAGAGACAAGGATAAACATGGCACGTATTGCAGGTGTTGATTTACCACAGAAGAAAAGAATGGAGTATGCACTTACTTACATTTTTGGTATCGGTCTTACAACTTCAAGACAGATCCTTGATGCAACAGAGATCGATTATAACAAAAGAGTTCACGAGTTGACAGATGCTGAAGCTGCAACGATCCGTAACTACATTCAAGACAACTTGATGGTAGAGGGGGATCTCAGAAAGAAAGTTGCTATGGACATCAAATCATTGATGGACCTAGGGAACTACAGAGGATTGAGACACAGAAGAGGACTGCCTGTGCGTGGTCAAAAAACGAAGACAAATGCGCGTACTAGAAAAGGTAAGCGTAAAACTGTCGGTTCAGCGTAAGGAGTAGCAGAGTATGGCTAAGAAAAAAGCAAAAAAGAATATTGCTAAAGGTGTTGTCTACGTAGCAGCTACATTTAACAATACAGTAATTACAGTCACTGACGAGATGGGTAATGTGATCTCTTGGAGTTCTGCAGGAGCACTAGGTTTTAAAGGTTCTAAAAAGTCTACTCCATTTGCTGCGACTGAAGCAGTTGCGGATGCAATGAGCAAAGCGATGGAAAACGGTATCAAAGAAGTAGGGATCAAAGTACAGGGTCCTGGTTCAGGTAGAGATACTGCAGTAAAAGCGATTGGTGCAACAGAGGGTATCCGTGTAACTTCACTTAAGGATATTACACCGCTACCACACAACGGGTGTAGACCACCTAAGAAACGTAGAGTATAAGAGGTACAGAGATGGCTAGATATAGAGGTCCGGTAGAAAGATTAGAGAGAAGACTTGGTGTTGATCTTGGTTTAAAGGGTGAAAGAAGACTTGCTGGCAAGTCTGCACTTGAAAAAAGACCATACGCACCGGGGCAACATGGACAAAGAAGAACAAAGATCAGTGAATACGGTCTTCAGCTTCAAGAGAAGCAAAAAGCGAAGTTCATGTACGGAACAAGCGAAAAGCAGTTTAGAGCGCTTTACAAAGAGGCAAACAGAAAAGAAGGGAACACAGGTAACGTTCTTGTTCAACTTCTTGAGCAGAGACTTGACAACGTCGTTTACAGAATGGGTTTTGCTACGACAAGAGCATCAGCGAGACAATTTGTAAACCACGGTCATATCCTTGTTGACGGGAAAAGAGTAGACATCCCATCATACAGAGTAAAAGCAGGCCAAAAGATCGAAATCAGAGAAAAAAGCAAGAACAATGTACAAATCCTTAGAGCTATCGAACTGACTAACCAAACCGGTATGGTCGAGTGGGTAGACGTAGATAAAGAGAAACTCTTCGGTATCTTTACAAGAGTACCTGAAAGAGATGAGATCTCAATTCCAGTTGAAGAGCGTTTAATCGTCGAGCTATATTCTAAATAATCTGAGTAAAGGCTAGCTAATGAGAAAAATTAAAGTTGCACCATTTATGCCAACTGAGGTAGAGGTAAACGAGATCAGTGAAAACAGAGCACAGATCACTGCTTACCCTTTTGAGAGCGGATATGCAGTCACGCTTGCACACCCTCTCAGAAGGCTGATTCTTGGTTCTTCTATCGGATATGCACCTATCTCTGTCAAGATCGAAGGTGCTGCACATGAGTTTGACAATATTAGAGGTATGCACGAAGATGTAGCGGTCTTTATTATCAATCTTAAAAATATCCGTTTCAAGATCAAAGATGAGAGTGACAGGGTAGAAGTAAGTTACTCTTTTGCCGGGCACAAGGAAGTAACAGCACAGGATCTCAACAACGATCTGGTAGAAGTTGTCAACGGTGATTTGCCGCTCGCAACACTGAATGAGGATGCAGAGCTTAACTTTACAGTGGTGATCTCAAAAGGTATCGGATATGTACCGAGTGAAAACCTGAGAGATGAAGTTGCAAATGATGCGATCGCTCTGGATGCATTTTTTACGCCGGTAAGAAAAGCGAACTATGCAATCGAACCTGTACTTGTAGAGGACAACCCAAGCTTTGAAAAGATCATATTTGATATCGTAACAGATGCTCAGATCGGTCCGGTTGAAGCATTTACCAATGCGCTTGAAGTGATGAACAAGCAGCTCTCTATCTTTAATGGTGTACTTGATGTAGATATCTCAACAGCTCCGATCAAAAAGAGCAGTGATGAGAGTGAACTGAAGCCTTTCCTTCAAACAGTTGATTCGTTGGGGTTAAGTGCAAGATCGTTCAACTCACTTGATAGAGCGGGTATCAAATACCTTGGTGAACTTGTACTGATGAGTGAAAATGAGATCAAAAACATCAAAAACCTTGGTAAGAAGTCTCTTGATGAGATCAATGAGTGTCTGGTTGAGCATGGATTTGGTGAAGATTATGATCTTTCGGATGTTACAAGAGCACATCTTGTTAAAAAATTAGAACAATTAAAACAATAAAGGATTCCCATGAGACATAAGCATGGTTACCGTAAACTAAGCAGAACATCTGCACACAGAGCGGCACTTCTTAAGAATCTTTCTATTGCTTTGACAAGAGAAGGTCGTATCGAAACGACGCTTCCAAAAGCAAAAGAGCTGAGAAGTTACTATGAAAAATTGATCACAAAAGCGTCTGCGGGTGATTTCAATGCACACAGAGCAGTATTTGCAATGCTTCAGGACAAAGAAGCTACAAACAGACTTGTAACGGAGATCGCTCCGGAGTATAAAGAGAGAAACGGTGGGTACACTCGTATCATCAAAACTCGTACAAGAAAAGGTGACGCAGCACCTATGGCGATTATCGAACTCGTATAATCGTTCACTGCACTACAACATATCAAGGCGTTGCCTTGAGTGTTATCCCTCAATAATTCCAAAAAAATATAATAAACTCATTGACATATTCAATCTTTTAGTGTATAACACTCAAGGTAAACAAAATGGTGAATGATTTTGTTATAATATCAATAAAATAAATAAAGATTAAGTTACTATAAAAAGGAAAGAAATTGATCCCTTTTACAGATGAAGAGCTGGAACCGGCAGTAATGAATGTGATAGAAAAAGTGAGACCCTCCATTCAGATGGATGGCGGGGATATCAAACTGATTGCGATCAAAGACGGCGTAGTCTATGTGCAGCTGCAGGGAGCCTGTGTCGGCTGTGCAAGCAGCGGTACCACATTGAAGTTCGGTGTGGAAAAGCAGATGAAGACACTGATCCATCCCGAGATGACCGTAGTGAACGTCCCTTTCGGATATGAAGACAAATTGGAGCAATTGAGATAAGATGGCGAAAGTAAATAAAAATCTATTATTGCAGCGTGCTGAAGGAGAATTCCTTAACGGTGAGTTCAGCAGTGCATTAAGGGATTATGCTATTTTACTGAAAGATTATCCGACACTGGATGAAGCGAAAGTCGGCGTTTATCTGAGTGATCTGGGTATTGAGAGCAGTGAAGAGGCACAGGCACTGTTTGATTACTACCAGGCGATTAAAGATGAGAAAGAGAATGCGGCGGAGATCATTGACAGTCTGATCCGTTCACTTGACAGCTCCAAGGATGCACTGAAAAAACTGCTTGTTGATCCTATCGAGGAGCAGATCGAGTACAGCGACGGGATACGCTACAGTGATTTTCTGGAACTTGTTGAACAGAGGGGGTCCTTTAAAAAGACCTTTGAGGATATCATGTTCTCTACCAAGGTCATTATCACAAACAAAGACGAGTTTATCGATTTTGTCAAAAAGTTGACAGCCGAAGGGTTTGATGAGATGGCGCTCTCTTATCTTGATGCATCAAGCGCGCTTTTCGGGAACGATCAGGATATCCTGACACTTTATACATTGGTAGCGGAGCACAAACAGTGAAAATAGCATCCGAACTGAAGGGATACCGCTTCTTAAGCGACAATACGAACGCATTGGATAGCGATACACTCTTTTTGAGAACGTCACAGAATGCACCATACTACGAGAGACTGAACCCAAAACCGGAATCCATCAGTGTCGAAGAGCTTATCGGGCTCTGGGGGCTTGAAAAACTCAGAGTGGTAGGTGTGACAGGCACGAACGGCAAGACAACGACAACAGCGGCGATCTACTCCTTCCTTCTGGATCTTGGTGAACAGCCGGCACTCCAGGGTACACGCGGCCTCTTTGCAGGGGAGCGCCGTATCGAAGAGAAAAGCATGACGACCCCTTCGATCCTGGAAACCCTTCACAATATGAAACAGGTGCTTGATCTGGGATGCAACTATTTCATCATGGAGGTCAGCTCCCATGCGATCCATCAGAAGCGTATCGAGGGGATCACCTTTGCGCTCAAAGTGCATACCAATGTTACCAGCGACCACCTGGACTATCACGGGAGCGTAGAGGAGTACCGGCGTGTCAAAAGTCTCTTCTTTGCTGATGAGACACCGAAACTGCTCAATAAGGACGATATACGCTCCATCACCTACAATCCCGTCAATGCGCAAAGCTACGGGGTAGACGAACCTGCTACCTTCAAAGTGCAGGCATATTCGCTGCTACATGGCATTACTGCGGGTATCAAGCACCTGAGGGAGGAAGCGACATTCCACTCGCCTATGGTTGGCCTTTTTAACCTCTTTAACCTGATGGCGGCAGTGGGGGCCGTTCAGATCCTGACACAAAAACCTCTCCAGGATATCTGCGATGTGGTAGCGAATTTTGCCGGTGTCGCCGGGCGTATGGAGGTGGTCAGCCGTGATCCGCTTGTGATCGTGGATTTCGCGCATACCGATGACGGGATGCACCAGGTGCTTGACTCGATCAAGGACAGGGATATCTCCGTAGTCTTCGGTGCAGGCGGCAACAGGGACAAGGGCAAACGCCCGCGTATGGGTGCCGTCGCAGGCAAGTTTGCCAAAAAGATCTATGTGACTAGCGATAACCCGCGTGATGAAGTTCCCGAACAGATACTCGAGGATATCCTCACGGGGCTGTATGGGAAAGATCATGTCGTGGCTACGCCCGACAGACGCTTGGCGATCAAAATGGCACTGGATGAACTGGAAGGCGATGAAGTGCTGCTGATCCTCGGCAAGGGGGATGAGGAGTACCAGGAGATCAAAGGGGTAAAGCATCCTTTTGATGACCGGGAAGTAGTTCGTGAACTACTGAAGGAGAGAGGAGTAGGTAGCAGGGAGTAGGTTTGGTAGACTTTTCTCCGAAAGGCTTTTATCTTTTAAGATTGGATTTAATTAACCTGTACTAAATTTGCTATTTGCTATTTGCTATTTGCTATTTGCTATTTGCTATTTGCTATTTGCTATTTGCTATTTGCTACCGCTTCTCATCCGTAAAGTCCTGCATCGCTATGGCGTAGGCATCATAGAAGTTCATGACATATCCGCCGTACGCTTTCGCGAAGGCATCGGCATCCCTCCGTTTTGCGAACGTATATTTGCTAAAGTTGCTCATGGTTGCCTCTCTGTTGCTCCCTACTACATAAAAAGCACTTTGCACCGGGATGAACTTCAGTGTGGCGGCATCCACGACCTTGACATCATAGAGGTCCGTCTTGCTGATCTCATTGTCGTGGACGAGGCAGTGGAGAGAACAGTACTGCCGGATCCTGTTCTTTTTTGTGGCTGCGGCATGGTTTGTTCTGTAAAATGTGGGAAGGTCCCTGCCGCATATGACACACTGGTTTTTGTGGGTCCCTTTTTGCAGCAGGATCGCTTGCTCGGTAGCTACGGTTTGAAAGCGTGTTTTGAGATATAAAGGAGCTGGTTCGTTCTTGGGAATTGGTTCTTTTTTGGAGGTACATCCCGGAGAGAAGAGCAGCGCTGCAAGCGCAAAGAGAGCGGCCAAGACCTTCATAGAACCCCCTTTGGATATTTGGTTTAAGTGTAACGAAGTTATTGTAATAGTTTACTTTTCGAGCCTCTCTAATCTTGAATTAAGTAAATAGGAGTAAAATACTCTTAAATAAAATTTCAAAGGATAGAAATGATGCAAGGTATACCACAACCGGCGTTTTATATATTTAAGTGTCAGCAGTCTGCACCTCCGGGCATGCCAAAACCAAGCTGCGTAAAACATGATGACCCTGAATCGCAGCAGTTGTTCCAGCATCTTGCTCAAACTTTGATGCAAAAAGGGATCATTGCAACCGTGCAACCGATTCAGACAGGATGTCTGAACCGTTGTCAACAGGGTCCGGTAATGCTTGTAGAACCGGGACATACAATGTATGTAGGATTGACAAAAGAGAAGATCGACAGGATCATCGATGAACATATCATCGGCGGGAATGTAGTTTCTGAATATGTGATCGATGAAGCAATGTGGGGAGAGCCTATTTCTCCGGCATCGGTAGCCAGATAAATCTCTTCAATCAGTTTCGCAGGCATCGTCCTGCGATACCTCATGATTTCCTCACAATTTTCAGTATAATAGAAAGCGATGGAGTATTTTGGTATAATCCCGACAACTATAATAGTAAGATAGGAAAGCGTATGAACATCACGATGTTTTACAGTAAGATTCACAGAGCAACGGTTACAGATGCAAATCTGAATTATGTCGGTTCTATTACTATCGACCGAGATCTCATGGATGCGGCCAAAATGCGTGTCGGCCAGAAGGTTGATATCGTGAACAATAATAACGGAGAGCGTTTCTCTACCTATATCATCCCCGGCGAAAGAGGAAAAAGAGATATCTGCCTCAACGGTGCAGCAGCAAGAAAAGTACAAAAAGGTGACAAGATCATCATTATTGCCTATGCAACGATGAGTGAAGAGGAAGCGGATACATTTAAACCCAAGATCGTGATCCTGGAGGATGACAACAGTATCGCCCATGAGTTTGAAGGACTTGAATAATGTTTGAGGGATTCAACTTGGGTGATATGGGCAAAATGATGGAGCAGCTCCAGGAGAAAGCCAGAGAGATGCAGGAACAGGCCAAAAATGTTGAGTTCACTGCCAAAGCAGGGGGCGGCATGGTCACCGTGACTGCAAACGGTGCCGGTGAAGTGGTGGATATCACGATCGATGATTCTCTGCTGGAAGATAAAGAGTCTCTGCAGATCTTGTTGATCTCGGCAATGAATGATGTCAATAAGATGGTAGAAGACAATAAGAAATCCCAGGCAATGGGGATGATGGGTGGAATGAACCCTTTCGGTTCAAAATAGGTTGATCAGGGTCTGCGTGTATCAATAAGATAGTTGAACTCTTTGGATGAGCGAAGCGCAATGATCTTTCTTGATACCGGTGAGCTTTTCCCTTCAGTTTTAATCACTTTTTTAAGTGTTTTGCTTATTTTCATCTTTTCTCCTTTTTTATGCTAATTTGCCGGGGAACAAAGCTCCATGGCACGCGTTTATCCTGAGCGGATAGCTCTTGCGTGACTAGTCACGCTTTTATGTCTGTCTTGTAATAAGACGGTGCTATGATAAACAAAACAAGTAACAAAATGATAACCATAAGGAGAGCCAGATGAATCCGGTTACACAGGCCATAGAGAACGATTCGATCGCAAAGTTGAAATCACTGATAAAGAACGGCGTAGATATCACCAAGCCGATTATTCTCGGGGAAGAGTATGAGCTGGAAGATTATGATGAGATCAGTCCGCTTTTTTATGCGATAAGAAAGTATGCCTCATTGGAACTTATCGAACTGCTTCTTGAAAACGGCGCAGACCTTTTTGATAGAGACAGTGATGGGATCTCAGCACTTGATGTGGCGATCAAGTTTAAACGTATGGACATGATACAGTTCTGTATCGATAAAGGTTTTGATCTCAATGTAACAACCCGAAGAAGCGGTATCACCCCTGTGATGCTCGCAGCCTGTTTCTCCGATCTTGATATGATGAAAATGCTCATCGATCATGGAGGAGATATCAATGCGTCGGACAGGGCAGGTATGGCGCCCAAAGACTATGCCAAAAAGCTCGGCCAGAAAAAGATGGTGGAGTTCCTCTCCGAACACGGAGCGAAGTTCAATCTCTATCCGGAAGAGGAGTAAAACGCCTCTTCACCCTCTTCTCTTTTCTTCGATAATGGCTATCGACCTCATGCCTTTTTACGTTGGTAACATGATCGTAACCGATATGTAACCGATATGTAACCGTTAGTTTTTATGATTCGCTGACAAAAAAATTTTAAAGGAATCATATCATGACAAAGACAAAAATTTTACTTTCAGTTGCAGCGGCATCTGTTTTGGCACTCAATGGATGTGGCGGTGGAGGCAGTAGCGATTCGTCACCAAAAACTTCAACTCCAACACCAACTCCAACACCAATCCCGACAGCAGAAGAGATCCTGATGGGGACATTGTTCGCAGACAAGACCCTGACAGCGGATACAGTATGGAAGCTGGACGGTAAAGTGGTCGTACCGGAAGGTGTGACACTGACGATCGAGCCAGGAACGAAAGTAGCGGGTGTAGAGAGTACAGATGCTTGGCTGATGGTAATGCCTGGCGGTAAGCTGATAGCTGAAGGTACAGCGGCAAAACCGATCCTGTTCACTTCCGAAGCGGCACTGAACGGCGGTACAGAGGCTTCAGGACAATGGGGCGGTGTAACGATCATCGGTAACAGCGACAATGATCAAACAAATACTTATGAAGTGGATGATGTAACAGAAGCCGGTACAGGCGGGGCGTCATCGGGTTCACTGAAGTACGTCACGATCAACAACACAGGTATCGCTGTTGAGGCAAACAAAGAGATCAACGGTCTCAGCCTCTTTGGCGTATCGGCATCAACAACAGTTGAGAATATCACAGTCAACCGTTCAGGGGATGACGGTATTGAGATCTGGGGCGGTGATGTAAACCTGAAGAATATCGTGATCGACCAGGCGGATGATGACTCATTCGATACGGATTCCGGCTGGGCAGGTTCGGTTGACGGACTGACGATCACAAACGGCAAGAAAGCGGGTATCGAAATGTCGGGAACTACGGTTGGTACATACAAAAACGTAAATATCACACTTGACAGCGCAGATTCTGAAGGCGGTCTATACTTCAAAGCGGGTGACGGTGAAGTTGTCGGCGGTGTGTTTGAGAATGTCACGGTCAACTATAACTCAGATGCGAAAGGCGCGATCACCGTATCCGGTGCGTTTGATGATGTAAACACTATGATGACAAACGTAACGCTTAGCGGTTCGAATACAGCGATCGTTGGAAAAACAGAGGCTGATACTGCTGACGCGGCTGCAGCACAGGCGATCTACGACGCTCAGGCTACTACAGTGGCTTCCGAGACCCTGATGGGGCCATTGGCGGCAGACAAGACCCTGACAGCAGATACGGTCTGGAAGCTGGATGGCAAAGTGGTCGTACCGGAAGGTGTGACACTGACGATCGAGCCAGGAACGAAAGTAGCGGGTGTAGAGAGTACAGATGCTTGGCTGATGGTAATGCCTGGCGGTAAGCTGATAGCTGAAGGTACAGCGGCAAAACCGATCCTGTTCACTTCCGAAGCGGCACTGAACGGCGGTACAGAGGCTTCAGGACAATGGGGCGGTGTAACGATCATCGGTAACAGCGACAATGATCAAACAAATACTTATGAAGTGGATGATGTAACAGAAGCCGGTACAGGCGGGGCGTCATCGGGTTCACTGAAGTACGTCACGATCAACAACACAGGTATCGCTGTTGAGGCAAACAAAGAGATCAACGGTCTCAGCCTCTTTGGCGTATCGGCATCAACAACAGTTGAGAATATCACAGTCAACCGTTCAGGGGATGACGGTATTGAGATCTGGGGCGGTGATGTAAACCTGAAGAATATCGTGATCGACCAGGCGGATGATGACTCATTCGATACGGATTCCGGCTGGGCAGGTTCGGTTGACGGACTGACGATCACAAACGGCAAGAAAGCGGGTATCGAAATGTCGGGAACTACGGTTGGTACATACAAAAACGTAAATATCACACTTGACAGCGCAGATTCTGAAGGCGGTCTATACTTCAAAGCGGGTGACGGTGAAGTTGTCGGCGGTGTGTTTGAGAATGTCACGGTCAACTATAACTCAGATGCGAAAGGCGCGATCACCGTATCCGGTGCGTTTGATGATGTAAACACTATGATGACAAACGTAACGCTTAGCGGTTCGAATAGAACGATCTTTGCTAAAACATCTCCGGATGATGATGCAGATGCGGCTGCAGCACAGGCGATCTACGACGCTCAGTAAATCTCCCGGTATATACATATTCCGACAGGCTTTTCAAGCCTGTCCCTTCTCTTTTTACTTCTTTATCCCATAACACACTTTGTTACCGCTTTGTTACTTTCATAGGTTACCATTCGCCAAATTCTACCTTTTGGAGTAAATTATGGCAATGCCGAAAAGAATAGTATCCGTAGCGTTATACGCCGGCTTTTTATCCTCTTCTCAGCTCATCGCTGAAGATGAGATGATCAAGTCCATCATGGAACTGAGATCGGATGTTGAGACGCTCTACAGCCAGATCGACAACAACAAAGAGGCGTATAAATCCCAAATGAAATCCTATGCCTTGCAGATCTCTGATAACGAGGCGCAGATCAACAGACAGGAGACGGCACTCAAGCTGACAAAACAGAATATCGAAAAGATGGAGAAGAAGCTTGAAGCATCGGGCAGTGCCACCGTTGATCTCAAGCCGATCATCGATGAGGCGGTCGCAGCTCTGGAAAGAGAGATCAAGACGGGCATCCCTTTCAAAGCAGAGGAGCGTATCGCTGCACTGCATCAGATCAAAAGCGATCTTGAAAATAAAAACATCACGCAGGAAAAAGCATTGGCGCTTACCTGGGCCAGCTATGATGACGCACTCCGCCTGACCAAAGAGATCGGACAGTTCAAGCAGGAGATCACACTGGAAGGCAAAGCGACGATGGCGAAGATCGCGAAGGTGGGATCGGTGATGATGTTCTTCGCAACCCCTGATGACAGAGTAGGCTATGTCAAGAAAAACGGCAAGAAGTATGATTACGTTGTCACTACAGATACTACGGAACGTGACCAGATCATCGATCTTTTTGATGCACTGCAGAAGCAGATCCGTACCGGATACTTTACGCTTCCCAATGCGCTATTGACAAGAGGAGTAAACCAATGAAAGCGATGATCATGAAACTGTTTTTACCGATATTTGTTCTTTTTGCCCTTGTTTCAGCAGCCCATGCGGGTGAACTTGAACGGGCGTATCAGAAAGAGTATGCATTCCTTAAAGCACAAAAAGCGGAACTCGAGAAGAGACTGGAGTCCGATACGCTTCAGCAGGAGAAAGAGCTCGCACTTACCAAAGAGAAGGTCGAGGCACTTCAGTCGGCACTCCTTGATATATCCAAAGAGGCAAAAGAGAAGGGCGACAGACTGGAAAAACTTACGAAAGCACTGGCAGACAAAGAGGATAACAGCGGCCTTGTCGGAAATGTCCTCAACCAGGCACGTCTGACGCTGGAGCCTTACGGGATCAAGCTGGCCGATGACAATAAAACTTCAGATGTAGAGAAGATAGCGCAGGCATTGTCTGTCTCGACAAAGCTTTACGGCGAGCTCTCCTCTTTGAGAAATGAAAAAGGCGAGTTTTACCTCCCGGACGGGAAAAAGGTACAAGGCGATATCGTCAAAGTAGGAAATGTCGCGGCTTATGGTATCTCAAAAGAGGCAGCAGGGGCACTTGCACCGGCAGGAAACGGTGCTTACAAACTCTGGAACGCCGTAGGTTCATCGGATGATGCCAAAGCGATCTATGCAAAGAAACCCGGCAACACGATCGATATCTTTGTCTATGAGAACCTTGACAAAGAGGTGGAGTATGTCAACGAGAAAACCTTTGCTGATACACTGGAAGCAGGGGGAATCATCGGATATATCATCTTTACACTCGGCCTTTTCGGGCTGGCGCTTCTGGGGCTGAGGGTCATGAAGCTGATGAAAGCAAGCAGCAATGTCAATGAGATCACACAGATCGTGATCGACAAAGTGGAGAGCGGCAAAAAGCATGAGGCGCTAGAGGCGATCAAAGGGTATGAAGGATCCACTGCCAGAGTGATCAAATCCGCACTCAGAAATATCGACAGGGACAGAGAACATGTCGAGGATGTTATTATGGAGAATATCCTCAATGAAAGTACGCAGATCGACAGGTTTGGCAGCTTCGTGCTGGTGATCGCAGCGGTTGCGCCGCTGATGGGGCTTCTGGGTACGGTGACGGGGATGATCGAGACCTTTGATGTGATCACGGAGTTTGGTACGGGCGATCCGAAACTGCTCTCCGGCGGTATCTCGGCAGCGCTTGTCACGACAATGCAGGGGCTTATCGTGGCGATCCCGCTGCTGTTGATCGGAAACCTGCTTTCCGGTTGGGCTCAGGGGATCAAGGACTCGATGGAACAGAATGCGCTGCATATCGTAAACCTTTACGAGAAGTACAGAGGCTAGGATGCTTTCGCCATTTGAATTAGCCGGCAGGTTTGTCGAGCTTATGAATACCGGAGGGGTTGTCATGTGGGTACTTTTCGTGCTCAACTTCTTCCTCTGGTACGGACTGGGATATCGGTATTTTATCCTCAAGAGAGGAACAAAAGGGAATGTCCGCCGCTTGATCAATAAACATGAGACAAGGGGGGAAGAGCAGGCGATGAGAGGAATCCTTGACTATGCCGTGGCAGATGCGCTTCATGCGGCGAGCGAGGCACAGACGATCGGTGCGAATGTGAGGAAACATATCGACGGTGTACTGCTTCCCTACTACAGCGATGTGAACAGCTACCGGATCATGATCCGGACGATCGTGGTACTCGCTCCGCTGGTCGGTTTGCTGGGAACGGTCGTAGGGATGATCGAGACCTTTGATGCGCTTCAGAACAGTTCGATGTTCTCCCAGGGGGCAAGTATCTCCGGCGGTATCTCAAAAGCACTCTTTACCACAGAGCTTGGACTGGTAGTGGCCGTACCGGGATTGATCCTCGGGCGTGTCCTTGACAAGCAGGCAGAGCGTTACGAACTTGAATTCGAACAGATCACAGATATTATATCCACGAAGGATGCACAATGAGAATTAGACCCAAAAAGCAGGAAGTAGAGAATGTCGACGTATCGCCGTTGATCGATATGGTTTTTATCCTCTTGATCTTTTTTATGGTGACAACGACATTTGTCAAAGATATGAAACTGGATATCAACCGTCCTTCGGCCGCCAGCGCGAGCAAAGCAGACTCCAAGGTCGTACGGGTTTACATCGACAACGCCTCCCAGGTGTACATTGACAACCAGCCGGTTCAGCTCTGGGCGATACAGAGCAAGCTGAGAGATCTTCTGAGAACAGCAACGGAAAAATCCGTACTGGTGATCTCTGATGACTCCATCCCGGTAGAGACACTGATCGATGTGGTAGATGAATGCCGTATGTCAGGGGCTAAAGATGTAGCGGTCTCCACATCCAAAGAGATGGGATAACCCGCAATGGCAAGAGAGAAATTTAACAAAGAGCGTGCCAGGAACTCTGCGCTTCTGGCGATGGCTATCGGTGCCCTGTTGATGATGGTGCTTGTCGTCTCCTTCAATGGAAAAGTTGAGAAGCAGGAGAAAAAAGTCAAAGATCCTATGCGTTATGTGAAGATGGAGAAACTTCCGCCCAAGGTAGAGAAGCCAAAGCCGAAACCGAAATCCAAACCGAAGGCTCAACCACAAGCACCGCTGCCTGATCTTGGAGCAATGCTGGGCGGGCTGGCGATGAATATCCCCGAGTTTGCTACCGGAGATATCATTGGTGACGGCAGAAGCCTTTTGGGAGATGTCGCGGCAGATACGGCAATGAGCGAAGGAACGGTGGACAGCAAACCGAGGGTGGTCTCCCGCACGCCGCTGGAGTATCCGGCTGCAGCAGCGAAAAAACGTATCAAAGGATATGTGGTGGTAAATCTGCTGATCGGCAAAGACGGAAGCGTGGAGCTTGCGAAAGTGATCGCTTCAAATCCGGCAGGCGTCTTTGACCAGGCTGCACTGAGAGGGGTAAGAGGCTGGCGTTTTGCACCGGCAAAGTATAAAGGCAATCCTGTCAAAGTATGGGCGAAGCAGAAAGTCCGCTTCGATTTGAATTAAGGTAAAAAAATGTTGAAAAAAGTATTGGCACTATCAGCTGTTTTGTTCTGTGTACTTACACTTCAAGCACAAGAGACTGAAGCGCAAGCAATCAATCATATAGAGATTGCTACTATCATGTACTATGATGGGAAGTATGATAAAGCGCTTGAAGAGCTTCGACTGGCAAAAGACTCTCATAAAGATATCGAGTGGGACAAGTATCATAATATGAGGGGTCTGATCTTCCTGAAAAATGAGAATTATCACGCATCGATCGATGCCTTCAAAGAAGCGATCATCGCAACCCGAAAAAAGATCTACACACCGCCGGTGGAAGATAAGCCTCAAAGAGAGTATCTTTTTACGCTCTTTTCTCATAGTGACAAGCAGGAAAAACCTTCGGTACAAACACCGGTGTTCGATCCCGAGAAACTGAGAAAAGATCAAATTGAAGAGATCTACATCTATCTTTCACAGGCACACTATAAGGCCGGAGAGTACATCAATGCTGTACATGCTCTGGATGCAGCCGGAGAAAAAGGACGTGCAAATGCATCTTTGTTTACGTTTAGGGCAGAGTGTTACTGGAAGGCCGGTCAACATGGTTCTGCCATCGATGCTTTGAGTAGAGGAGCAAAGCTTTTTCCTGAAGACGAGACACTTTTAAAGCAGAAGTTTTACTATTTCGCCGAATTAAAACTCTACCAGGCATCTATTGCTGCAGCAAAAGCCTATATGACAAAGGTGCCTGCCAATGCACAGGAGTATCTCTCTCTGGCGCAGATGCTGCAGAGCGGAGGAGAATCAGAAGAGGCGATCAAGGTACTTGAAGAGGCGAAGCTGAAGTTCCCCTCTTCGGCAAAAGTGCATATATTGCTGGGCCACTACTACAATCAGAAAGAGATGCCGCATATCACCGCAGACCTCTTTGAAAAAGGCTCTTTCTATGATGGGAAATATCTTAAAGAAGCAGCGGAGATGCATAGAAGAAACGGTGCACTTGCTCATGCGCTCTATCTGAACTCGATGATGAAGGACAAAGAAGAGAAGACCAAACAGAAAGTCGCGATCTATATCGGCAAAGGCGAATTTGAGAAGATCATTGGACTCAAAGATGCGCTGGACAGGTACGGCCTGCTGCAGAATGACACGATGCGCTATGCATTGGCATACTCCTATTATATGGTCAAAGAGTATGAAGAGGCAGAATTGCAGCTGAAGAGGATCGAAGATGATGAACTCTTTTCAAAAGCGACGGTGATCCGTAAAAATATCGAAAAATGCAGAAACAACAGTCTGGAGTGTTTATAGATGAAAAAATTATTGTATATAGTGCTGTCAGTGATCATGCCGCTGGCTGCTATTGCCAGTGAAGGAGAGAAAGGTACGCTTTCGGTACTGCTCTTCAGCGACGGTAAACCGTTGGCCAAGAATGAAATAAAAATAGACGGTAAACGTTTTTACCGAACAGATAAAGACGGTGCGGTAACACTGCCGCTTTCTGCGGGGAGACACCAGCTTGAGATCTTCGGGAAAAGTGCCAGCGGACAAAATCTGGGATATTTCAAAAAACCTATAGAGATCAAGCGGGGCAGAAATACCGAAGTGATCGCAACACTGTCGAAAAAAGAAGCGGACAGTATCGATATCGATATCCCTGTATCTGTGGCTGCTTCGAAAAAAAGAGAGGAAACGGCAGCGACAGGAGTGGGAAGACTCACGGGCACCATCCTCTCCTCGGAAGGGAATACTCCTGTCGCCGGGGCAAGGATCTTTGTGCGCGGTACCTCCGTGGATGTCCGAAGCGATGACAAGGGGCGTTTCTCTGCAGTTGTGCCTTCAGGGAAAACGTTGAGTATTTCGGTGGTTCACTCGGCATACAGCGCTCAGACCGTCGGAGGGATCGTAGTCAAAAAGGACAGGGTGACTTCCAGAACCATCAAGCTGACGCCGGCAAGTATGGAGCTTGAAGAGTTTGTCGTACTGGCACCGAAGATAGAGGGAAGCCTTGCCGATGTGATCCAGGAGGAGAAAAAGATCAATGCGATCGCCAATATTATCGGTTCGGAAGAGTTTTCCAAAAAAGGGGACAGCTCGGCAGCATCCGCACTGAAGAGGGTAACCGGTGTGACTCTGATAGGCGGTAAAAGTATTTTTGTCCGGGGGCTTGGAGAAAGATATTCCAATATAGAACTCAACTCTCTTCCTCTGCCTTCGCCTGACCCGACAAAAAGAGTCGTGCCGCTCAATATCTTCCCGTCAAGTATGATCGGCTCAATGAAAGTGCAGAAGAGCGGTACAGCGGATATCCCTGCCAACTTCGGAGGAGGGTATATCGACCTGCGTACCAAAAATCAAAAAGAAGATGACTATATCAAGATCGGCATGAGTATCAGCGGCAATGCCTATACCGGCAATGAAGTCGTCTCCTACAATGGAAGCGATACGGACTGGCTGGGGTATGATGACGGCTATAGGGATATCCCCTCAGAAATTCTTGAACACTCTGATGTGGTAGTTGGGGAAAGGATAGGTATCTACTCCTCAAGTGCTTTGGGAGCGGACAGATACCTTCAGATGACAAAAGAGTATGCGGCCAGAGATTTTTCGGTATTTAACGAGGCATTGCCTATAGGCGGCAGTTTCAGTATCGAGGGGCTGAAAACGGTTGAGATAGATGACGAGAACCAATTGAGCATTTTCGGTAATTATAGCTACAGCCAGGAGCATGAGTACCAGGAAGAGCACTTCTTTAATTACCGATATGACAGCGAAAGTCAGCCGGTAGCCGTTATCTCTGACGGTTACAAGAGGATTGCCTCTTCAGAGTACTCTCATGGGTTGATGCTGAACATTGACTATGCTTTTTCGGATGTTCTCAATATCAAGTATACAAAGCTCTTTACCCATGTGGGAGAAAAAAAGACAAGAGAGACAGAAGGGGTGTTCGGGTCGGATTTCCTTTACCAATACTATACCTATCTTGACTGGGATGAAAAAACGCTCAGTGCAGATCAGCTAAGCGGAGCGTTTGACTATCAGCTGTTTGACAGGAAGAACACTTTTGATTTTGGTTTGGAGTATGCCTATGCGACATTGGATCAGCCCAACAATCTTCTTTACCAGGACTTTAGGCGCGGAGAGAACGAAGAGGAGTATGAAAGGCTGTTTTATGAAGGGGCTCAAAACTTTATGGGCAAAAAGCTCTACAGTGATGATGATATTCTTGCGTTCTATTTGAACAACAAGATCATGTACGGTTTCTTCAGCGATGAGGATTATATGCAAGTCGGGTTGAGCTATAGCGGGAAGGAGAGAAAGTCGGAATACCAGAAGTTTTACCTAAAAAAGAATGGCGGACACGGCATCGATGACTATTCGTCACTGCCCGGCGGTGACCCGGAGTATCTTTTGGATACTTATGTGCGCCATATAGAGAGTATTGATGACGCGCCGTTCCTGGTCAAGGACCTGTTCAAGCCGGCAGATTATTTTGATGCCGAAGTAGATGAGGCGGACCTTTACTTCAATATATTCGCAAAACCTTACGACAGCCTGGAAATAACGATGGGAGCAAGGTATGTGGACCTGACACAGACGATTTATCAGTATGTCCCAAACAGCAGTACCAGAGTGATAGAAAAAGAGGAGGAGAGTCTGGAGGTGAATGACATCTATCCGAGTCTCGGTATCAAATACAGCTATGATGAGAAGAATATTGTGGATCTTGCGTTTTCAAGAACATTTATTATCCCTGATTTGAGAGAGTTCAGCAGCGGGATCTATTTTCACCCGTATGATGTCGCAACGGTGAAGGGAAATCCGGAACTTGTCAATACAGATATCTATAGTACGGATCTTAAATACAGTTACTTTTTCTCCGACAACGAATTCGTAAAACTCGGGCTATTCTATAAATACCTGGACAAACCGATAGAGGATACACAGGAGAATACCTCCTCCTTGCCTATCTACTCTTATGACAATGCAGAGAGTGCAACGCTTTATGGTATCGAGTTGGATATGAGAAAATCTATAGGCTTTATCGGAAATTATATTACGGTGCCTTATATCGATAATCTTTCAAAGTTTTATGTGGCGGGAAACCTCTCGTTCGCGAATTCGGATGTAACGCTGAGGGAAGAACAGCTGGATACACTGACAAGTAACCATAGGCAGCTGCAGGGGCTTTCAAAAAGTGTTTTCAACGCCACTTTGGGATATGACAACGATGGCCGGTCCGTCACACTTTCCTATAATAAGATGGGGGAGAGGATACGTAAGGTCGGTATCATCAATGAACAGGGGGTGCGTTACGGGGATACCTATGAGATACCGCCGCACTTACTTGATTTTGTCTGGATTGAAAACTTGAACAATGGTTTTACGATAAAGCTGAAAGTGGGAAATATCCTTGACAGCGAGATCGCATGGGTGCAGGATGGAAAAAAGATCAGGGAGTATCAGACCGGCCAGACATTCAGTTTCGGTGCCTCTTACAAGTATTGACAGAACACTGTAGTGTAAGGCTGGCACGAATAAGCCGGTAACAGTTTTGTAATACTTTTTTTTTATACTTCCGGCAATAAAACAAAAGGAAGTCTAATGAAAAAGATTGTACTCTCTACCGTAGCCGCAGCGACTTTGGCAACAGCATTGACGGCAAGTGGAGCGGAAGAAGTTGCTAGTAGTGAAAGTAGTTTTTTAGATAGGATTCATTTCAAGGGTGATATGAGGTTACGATACGAGAGTATTGAGAGTGATGATTATAAGACTGAAGTGGGTGATAAAAATAAATATAGAACGAGATATCGTTTAAGAGTATTTACAGACATTGATCTTGCAGACAATCTTTTGCTTGAAACAGCTATCATTAGTGGTAGAGATAATCCAACTTCAGGTAACGTTACCTTTAGAGATGATGAGCCTTGGTCAGACTATTTTGTTGATGTACTTGAACTCAAAATTTTAGATATTGCTTACACATTTGATCATTCTACTGTTAAAGCAGGTAAGCAGGCATACATGATGTATAGACCGATTAAATCACAACTTGTCTGGGATAATGATCTGCTTTTAGAGGGGGTGAACTATAACTATACAGACGATACAAAGATGTTGACGGTGGGTGTTAACCAGTTACATAGAAGAGAGAATGAAGCGACCAGTACAGGGGATATCAATCTCTTTTTGGCACAATATGTTCACGCCATAAAGCTTGAGAGCTCAACGCTTAATATTGGTGCCGGTTTCTACTACTATGATGGAATTAAAGGTAACTCGGAACCTTATGCAGCCGGTGCACTGGGGAACACACTTGTCAGTGGTCTTTATGCCAATGATTATCATATCTTAGAAGGGTTTGGAGAGCTAAAGTTCAAAGATGTGTTTGGTAAACCATTTGCAATAGCTGCCGGTGTAGCATATAACACGGCTGTAGATGACAATAACTTCGGATATGACATAGGAGTTCAGCTGGGAAAAGCTCAAGATATTGGTGACTGGCAAGTAAAATACTCCTATACAGACATAGAAGAAGATGCCGTTTTTGCGGCACACAGTGACTCCGATAACTTTGGTGGTGGTTCAGCTGCCAAAGGTCATGCTATTAGAACAAAATACAAATTCTCAGAACATGTTGATATTGCTGGTACGTTTTTCTTCAATACACTCTATGCAAGCAGATGTGCAACAGGGATAGAGTCAGACTATGAGCGTGTACAGTTGGATGCTATCATTAAATTCTAGTATCATATGACGATATGCATCTTCCAAAAGCGGGTATAATGCCCGCTTTTTTTATTTGATTTTTTTACTTATCATAAATTGGTAAAAAAATGGTAACAAGTTTTAGTATATTTTATTTATACTTTCACTATTAAGCGTTTAGGGACAATTATGAACAATACGATCAAAGTACTGCTTGGTGCAGGGTTTGCTGTCGCGGTGGCTTTGTATGCCAACAGTATTATCGGAGAGGCATCGCACGGGGGCTTCCTGGTGCTTGCTGCACTCTTCGGTGCCTATATGGCGATGAATATCGGTGCGAACGATGTGGCCAACAATGTGGGGCCTGCGGTGGGCGCAGGTGCACTCACCATCGGCGGAGCCGTCATCGTCGCTTCGATTTTTGAAGCATTGGGGGCGCTGATCGCCGGGGGCGATGTGGTCGGCACGATCAAGCAGGGGATCATTTCGCCGAATGCGTTCGGGGATGATCCGATGGTCTTTGTCTATGCGATGAGTGCGGCGCTTCTGGCTGCCGCGCTCTGGCTAAACCTCGCTACATGGCTCAAGTCCCCGGTCTCCACCACGCACTCTATCGTCGGCGGTGTCATGGGAGCAGGGATCGCTGCAGGCGGTTTTGCGATCGTCTCCTGGGATACGATGGGGCAGATCGTTGCTTCCTGGGTGATCTCTCCGATACTTGGCGGTGTGATCGCTGCGATATTCCTCTATATCATCAAGTCTCAGATCCTCTACAAAGCAGACAGAGTTGAAGCTGCCAAAAAGGTGGTGCCGATACTTGTGGCGGTAATGTCGGCGGCATTTATCACCTATCTTACGCTGAAAGGGTTTAAGCATATCTGGGGTTCGCTCACAGAGATGTTGAGTTTTCTTCCTCAGACCAAGAAGCCGACTTTTTCTATCGCGCTGCTCTTTGGTCTGGTCGGAGGGGCGGTCACCTTTCTGATTGTCAAGCCAAGAGTGGCGAAAAAAGTAGCCGGCATGGATGACTCCAGAGAGGGGATCAACCTTCTTTTTACCATCCCTCTGGTCTTTGCGGCCGCAATGCTCAGCTTCGCACATGGCGCAAACGACGTTGCCAATGCGGTGGGGCCGCTGGCAGCGGTGAATGATGCCTTGACAAGCCTGAAGGTTTCAGAAAAGGCATCCATCCCTCTATGGGTGATGATCGTAGGAGGGGTTGGTATCTCGATCGGTCTGGCGCTCTTCGGCCCAAGACTGATCCGTACGGTCGGTTCCGAGATCACCGAGCTTGATCAGATGAGGGCATTCTCGATCATGATGGCTGCAGCGATCACCGTGGTGATCGCTTCGCAGCTGGGACTTCCTGTCTCTTCAACCCATATCGCAGTGGGCGCCGTGTTCGGTGTCGGCTTCCTGAGGGAGTGGCTTGACAGTAAAAGTATGAGCGAAAAACAGCAGAAGCTTCAGGTAGAGACTGCAAAACAGCATGAACTCAAAGCGCAAGTTGATGCATGTACGGGCGATGACTATAAGAAAAAAGTAGAACTGATGGAAGCGCATAAAGCACAGAAGAAAAAGGTCAAAGCGATCAAACGTGCGCTCAGGGAAAACTATGTAAAACGGGGAATGGTCAAAAGGATCATTGCCGCGTGGATCATTACCGTACCCGCAGCAGCGGCCGTATCAGCGATCATCTTCTACGTCATCAAAGGGCTGGCTGCCTAAACTTCTTTTGCAGTACGCTTACTGCAAGCGTACCTTCTCCTGCCCAGAGAGGCAATGTTACGCCTTATATCCCCTTCTGTAACCAAAATGTAATCACTGCATACTATGATTTCACTATGGAAAGAAAGAATGCAGAAATTGTGATCATTGAAGATGAAGAGGATATCCTGGAGCTGCTGGAGTACCATCTGGGTAAAGAGGGGTATGATGTTACGGGGTTTCTCTCTGCTGACAATGTAGAACGTTTTATGGAAGAGGAGTCTCCGGCACTCCTGATCGTTGACCGTAACCTTCCGGGAGTCGAGGGGAGCGAATTTGTCGCCAGTATGCGGGAGATAGGGTATGACACGCCAGTGATCTTCCTGACAGCAAAAGACAAGGAGAGTGAGCTGGAAGAGGGCTTCAAAAGAGGGGGTGACGACTATATTACCAAGCCTTTCAATACCAAAGAGCTTCTGCTCAGGGTAGAAGCACTCCTGAGAAGAAGCGGGGTGAAGCAGAGTGATAAGCTGCGCTACAGGGATCTGATCCTTGACAACCAGTCAAGGGAGCTCTATATTGACAAAAGAAAGATTGATCTGACCAATCTGGAGTATAGACTGCTTTACACCTTTGTCAAAAATGCACAACAGACACTTCAGAGAGATTTTCTGCGTGATGAGGTATGGGGGGATGACAGCGACCACTTTCACGACAAGACGATCAATGTGGCGATCAACCGCCTGAAAAAAAAGATCGATCCCTTCGGTGAGAAGGGCTACTTCGTCCCTATATGGGGCGTAGGCTACAAGCTGGGCTGAGTACAGCCTCCTTTTCTTTGGTATTCGTAACAATTTTGTAACCAATTTGCCCTATACTTCCTTCTCAAGTCCGGAACGGACATCTCTAAGAAGGAAAGATTATGATAGTGAAAAAAATGTTTACAGCGGCGCTTATCGCTGCAGTCACAGCAGCAACGGTTTATGGGGAAGAGCTGAAAGGAAGAGGGGCATCATTCCCCGCACCACTCTACAAAGTATGGACATCAGAGTACTATAAAGCAACAGGTGTCAAGGTCAATTATACGCCGACCGGTTCAGGTGACGGTGTAAAATCTATCACAAAAAGAATGGTGGATTTTGCCGGTTCGGATAAACCGCTGAAACAAAAAGAGCTGGAAAAAGGTAGGCTTCATATGTTCCCGACAGTTGTCGGTTCTGTTGTTCTAGCCTATCACCTTGACGGGGTCAAAGACGG
>Ga0265295_1000395_pt1 | contig 89286 bp, 94 predicted proteins | sample Munlansysbiofilm_FD_192503 | JGI IMG/M metagenome (GOLD analysis project Ga0265295, IMG submission 192503) | Leachate microbial communities from a municipal landfill in Southern Ontario, Canada - Methane capture system biofilm | ecosystem: Engineered > Solid waste > Landfill > Unclassified ... | reverse complement strand
ACACAACAAGCAGAACTTGCATCAACTAAAGCAGGTGAAGCAGCACAAAGTGCAAGTGATGCAAATAGTGCAAAACAAACTGCAACACAACAAGCAGAACTTGCATCAACTAAAGCAGGTGAAGCAGCACAAAGTGCAAGTGATGCAAATAGTGCAAAACAAACTGCAACACAACAAGCAGAGATTGCATCAACTAAAGCAGGTCAAGCTGCACAAAGTGCAAATACTGCAAATAATATAAAAAATGAAATGATAGCAATAATAGAATCTTTTCAAGATATCACAAAGGATAATTTAGAACTAGATCAAGTCGATAATGTAAAAGATATAAATAAACCTATTTCTATAAAAACACAAGAAGCTTTAGATGCTCTAGCAGATGCTATATCAAAACTAGACATAATCCCTAAAGGTATAATTTCTATGTGGAGTGGAGCAATAATAGATATTCCAGCTGGTTGGAAGCTATGCAATGGTCAAGATGGTACACCTGATTTAAGAGATAAATTCATTGTAGGTGCTGGAACTTCTTATAATGTCGGTGTAACAGGTGGAAATAAAGATGCAATAATCGTTGCTCACTCTCACATTCAAGCTTCTCATACGCATACAGCAAGTGAAACGAGTGAAGGGGCTCATGCTCATAGTATTAGTATATCAACTACTGGAGCACATTCTCATACTTTTCTAGCTTCTTCTGTTGATGGTATAAACTCAGGTACTTTTAAATATGCAAGTTACACAGATGGAACCGATACCACTCCAACTATAACGAGTACAAATTCTATTCAATCTAGTGGAGCACATTCTCATACAGGAAGTGCAACAACTAATGGAGCCCATACACATATAATAACAAATACTGCAGTTTCTCCTACTATTGCTTCAACTGGAGATAGTGGAACAAATGCAAACTTACCACCTTACTACGCTTTAGCGTTTATTATGAAAATTTAATTTTAGGAGAAAAAATGAAAAAAACACAAATAATAGTACGAGATAATCTTGTTATTATAAATAATAGAGGAATAAATTTTGATTGTTCAATATTTAAAGATGAATTTGATTTTTGTGAAGTAAATGAAAATGAGAGATGGATTGAAAAAAATCCTTTCAAAGGTAGAGAAAAGCTTAAAGATTGGACAAAAATAGAGACTTTTATCTCTGAAGTAGAATTACTTTTAAATAAAGAAGAAAATAATGAATTAATAAAATTAAAACAAGATTTAGAAGATACAAAAGCAAAAATTAGAGAAATAGAAGATAACTAAAAAAGGAATAATATGCAAAATATAAATGACATCTCAGTTTTATTGAAAATATATTTTTCAATATTTTATTCTTATATATTGATTTCACTTGATTATGCAGGAATACCAGAAAAGACTTTTGTTGTTATGATTATTTTAATGACAGTTGATACATTAACTGGGATTTGGAAAGGATATATACTAAAAGAACTTTCATCAAGTCCAATAACAACTGGGATTCTAAGAAAATCAGGAATTTTAATAGCTCTTTACATGATCTTTTTAGGAAATTCTATCGTTCCTGAATTAGGGTTTATTGCAAATCTATTTGTAGGACTTTTCGTCTTGGCTGAATTGATTAGTATTGTAGGAAATATTGTTGCTATTAGAGAAAAATATAAAATTTCAGAACATGATGCTTTAATCCAAGTTAGTGAAGTTTTAAAAGATTTATTCAGAAAAAAGGGAAAAATAGATGATGGAAATAATTAGTAACTTATCAAATAAAAGTTTAGTTGTTGGTGCTTTGATAGTTTTATTTGTATTTGCTGGAATGGGAGCATATATAAAATATCTTCAATATCAAGTAGAAACAACATCAACAGCTCTAACCGAAAAGATAGAAGATAATAGAAAACTAAACGAAGATTTTAAAAAAGCAAAAGAAGATCATATAAAAGAACTTGAACTAGAAAAAAATAAAGCAGCTTATCAAGCAACAACTTTAAAAGAGATAGAACAAGTAATAAAAGCAACTTCAAAAGTAAAACAAGAAGAGATAAAAAGAGGAGAAATCAAAAATGAAAAAGATAGCAATTTTATTCTTACTAAGTTTTAATATCTTCTTATTTACAGGATGTACTCAAAATGAACCTAATATTGTCTTTGAACCTAAATTAGTTTGTGTAGAGATGTCAAAATCAGAACAAACTCAAGAAGTTGATATCAGAGTTCATAAAGATGATTTACTTTTATTTCAAGCTAGGAAGCAGGAACTAGAAGAAAAAATCAATTTTTATGAATCACAAGTTGATAGATATAGTGCATTATGTAAAGAACAAGAAAAGAAAAATTTCCCACGGGAAAATGAAACAGGAGATAAAATATGAATTATGGATATGTAAATGATACTTTAGCTGTTGAAATGGCTAAAAAAATTTGTGATACGATAGGTCATGGTAAATATCAAACAGCAGTTCACATGATAATTGAAACTGCTGTTGCTGAAACTGGACTTGGTAGAATAGAAGATAAAACTGATGGTGCAGGAATAGGAATAACTCAGTTTGATAAAATTCCTTTTTCTGATATTAGAGATAGAAGTATCAAATTAAGACCAATTATCTTAAAAGAGCTGGGAGTAGATATATCAAAAGTTGATTGGGATGATTTAAGATACAACATATTTTTATCATTGATTTTTGCAAGACTTCTTTATTGGTTAAAAGGTGACCCAATCCCTAAAACAATCGAAGAAAGAGCAGATTATTGGAAACTTCACTATAACACTAAATTAGGTAAGGGAACTCCTGAACATTATCTTATGATGAATGAAAAATATAGAGTTAAGATAGAATAGATAAAATAAGTTTTATCTATTTATAGTCTTTATCTCTATTTGTGTTATATGAATTAATGTATTCAATTAGCTCTTCTTGTATCTGTTTTTGTTTTTCTTTTATTTTTTCTCTTAATGCACCTATTGTTGAACAAGTAGATATATTGATTCCAAGTAACATAGCTTGAGCAATCTCTGATTTATAAATTATTTTTTCTTCTTCAGTCATGTTCTCTTTCTAAATATTAAATAATTTTGCAAAAAAGCAATATGATAGAAATCAATGATACAATCATTGGGAATAAAAAGTCTAAAATAATCCACTTTAAATTTTGACTATATAAAAAAGTTTGAAATCTTTTATCAAATTCATAGAGCCCTTGCTTAATATTTACGGATTCTAAAATAATTCTTGTTTTTTCAAAGTTTTTTTCAATATTTGCTATGCTTTCCATGTTTTCTTTAAAAAGAGAGGCTGTATATGATATATTCTCATGTATAAAAATTTCTCTATCTTGATTCTTTTGTATAATTTGTAAATTATCAAATAACTTATTGTTTATGTCAGATAAATCTTTTAGTAATTCTTCTGTATTTTTTATTTTTGATGATTGGAAAGCCCACCAATAATATAATGTAGAGTTTCTAGGTTCACTTGATGATAAGTAATTATTATTTCCATCATTTGTATACATAAAATCAAGTTTATTATCACTATTAAATCTTTTCATTCCAGTTTGTCTAATTTCCCATTCTTTATATGTATTGTAGTTATTCCAAGCAAAATTAATAATATTAAACAAAATAATTATAAATAAACCGATATAAACATTATTATCATTAAGACCATCAAATTTAAGTCCCAAAATACTAGAATCATTTTTAATAGAAAGATTAAAATAAATAAAGAAGATTGATATAGTAGAGAAAATTAATAATACATTCCTTGATTTTTTTACATTATCAGGACTTTCTAGTAAAATAGGTTCTTTCATTATCTTTTCAATTATTTTGCTATTATCATTATTCAATTAAATTACCTTTTTTTAATTTTTATATTAGTAAATTATATCAAAAGATAAAAAAAATAAATTATTTATGTGTCAAATTTGTACAAAAAAATGATATATCAAAATTAAGTTTTGATAGGTTAAATAAAATAAAATGAGTTGTAAGAGTGCTATTAAAGGCTTATTTTAAATCATTTAACACTTCAAATTATCTATTATTCAAAAGAACTTTTTATACTTAAAAGTCTACAAGAATTCTCAAGAATAGCTATTTTTTTAACTAGTTCATAAACATCTCTATCATATACATAAGTTCCTACACCTTTTATAACCATTAAATTATGTTCAGATTCTTTTAAATATTTTGTAATTTCAAGGGCATTTCTTTTATACCAAGTCGAAAAATCACCAGGATTATAAATAGATAATTCTCCAAAAAAAGTTTTACCAAAAAAATCTTCAAATACTATTTTGTCATGAAGTAATGTATAGGCTGTTGTATAAATTGGCATACCAAAAGCAATATATTTTGCTTCATGGATATTTGTATATATTGTCGAATGAATATGAGATTCGATACTAGCAATATTCCATCTATAATCTTGTTTATTCATATTTAAAGTACAAAAAGATTTTTCATCCATTTTGTCAAATATAGCATCACTAGTATTTATCATAAAGTTATATTGATCAAGTTTAGAAGAAATTGCACCATGATAGATACCAAAAAAGTTCTTACTAAACATAGAAAATGATAAATCAGAGAGTAATTTTATAGTATCTTTATCTACCATTAAAAGCCTTTGAATATATTTTTGGATATTATATATTAATTTAATTAAGGACAGTTTTAATGGATATTCCTCATATCCCCGTTTTATATAATGAAGTTTTAGAAACTTTTAAAGATATAAATGAAGGTTATATAATAGATTGTACTACTGGATTTGCTGGTCATAGTAGTGGTTTATTGAATCAAAATCAAAATATAAAATTAATTTGTAATGACCAAGATGACGAAGCTTTAGCTTTTAGTAAAAAAAGAGTTGAAAAATTTGAAAATAGGGTAATTTTCAATAAGGGTAATTTTGAGCATGTAATAGAAACTTTTAAAGATTATGAAATTAGAGGAGTTTTAGCTGATATTGGAGTTTCGTCTTTACAATTAGATAAACTTGAACGAGGTTTTGGTTTTGAAAGTTTAACACTTGATATGCGAATGAATCAAAATCAAAGTTTAGATGCTGCAACTGTTGTAAATACTTATTCTCAAACTGAATTAGAAAGAATTTTTAAAGATTATGGAGAAGTTAGAGAGTATAAAAAAGTTGCTTCTTTGATAGTAAATAATAGACCTTTTAATAGTTCAAAAGAACTTGCAGATTTTTTATCTAAAAAAATGTCAAAAGGAAAGCTCCATCCAGCAACTTTGCCTTTTCAAGCGATTAGAATAGAAGTAAATGATGAATTAGGAGTTTTAGAGAGACTTTTTGATTCTTTAGAAAAAGCAAAATTAAAAGATTGTATCGTTGCAATTATCTCTTTTCACTCTTTAGAAGATAGAATTGTAAAAAACTATTTTAAAAAATGGAGTAAATCTTGTATTTGTCCGGATAATGTTTTTAGATGTGAATGCGGAAATAATCATGCTTTAGGAAAAATTATTACAAAAAAGCCTATAATTCCAACTGCTTTAGAGATTAAACAAAATCCTAGAAGCAGAAGTTCTAAATTAAGGGTTTTTAAATTTGATTAAATTAAATTCACAAAGTTCAATAGCTATTGTATTTGCAATAATGTTTTTTGCTTTATGTCTATATTTTCCAAAAATATATTTAAGAAATAATATTTATTATACGAGTAAAGATATAAATAAATTGTACGCACACTATATCTCTTTACAAGAAGAAAATACCTTTTTATCTCAACAACTTGAAGATATGAAATTCAAAAATCAGATTCTTGATTCTTTATTATTTAATCCATTACAACAAATAGATCAAAGTAAAGATTTACAAGAAGATTAAGCTTTAGTTTTTACTAAAGCTTATAAAATAACTATTCCTAGAACTTTATTTAAGATATTACTATTATCATCAAATCCTTCTAACTCTTTTCCTGGTTCTAATGTTGTAATAGTTGATTTTCCAATTATATGTCTAAATTCTTTATTGTTTTTATCTTTCAATCTTACACTCCAAACATTGTGTACAACCATTGGTTCATTATCTTTTATTCCTAAATAAAGCATAATATGACCTTTTAAATAAACCAAAGTTGAAAATGGAACACCTTCTTTTTTTATAAACTCTTTTTTCTCATCTAAAGTTAGTTTTGAAATATCGATATATTTTCCATTTGTTGTTTGTGCTTTTGAATTTCTATGTAAATATGATCCAAAAGGAGTAAAAAAATCTTGAGTAAAACTTGAACAATCTCTATTATTTAGTAATCCACCCCAACCATAAGGTTCATTTAAAAGTTCAGTTAATATTTTTATTCTATTTTCACTATTATAAAGTACTGGCATAGCTTCAATTTCATTTGGATTTAATTGTATATGTGAAATTATTGCATTTGCATTATCATCTTTTTTGGCAATTAAATAGTTATCTTTTTCTTTAGGAAAGATTGTACCAACTTTTATATATTCTCTAAAAATAGGGTCATAAATTGGGAATTTTTCTTTTATACTTACAAAGTAGTTTGAATTTTTAAATTGTTTTATAAAATTTTCATTAACAAATGCTATATTATTTATCTCAACCCATCCACCAACACTGCCTGATTCTATATATGCCCAAGCTTTATCTTTTGACAAATGAGAAACCATAATTGGAGTATTTATTTTGATTAAAGAATTTTGATTATAGTCAAAAGGAAATCCTTCTCCTGGTAGTAGTGGATTATAAAACATTGGAGAATTTGTTGGAAGAACTCTTACATTTGTATTTTTTAAAGTTATGGCTTTTTTCGGTACTACATTATATTCATCAAAATTTGAGTTTTGTATTTGTTTATCAAACCACTCTTTTGTAGCTAATTGATGATTTTCTAAATATACTTTTTTAAATCTATATGATTGTCCCCACATAGCTTCTAGTTTTGGATATGAAACTTTTGTTAAGTCCCAAGGTCTAAAGTATTTTATAAAGTAGTCGTTTGTTGCTTGATCTTGATTTATAAAATTATCATTAGCTTTTTTTGAAAATTCTGTTAAGTCATTTTCTTTTACTTCTATGATTACTACTTCTTTTGTAGTACAAGCTGTAAATAAAATTGTACTAAATATTGTTATAAATAGATATTTAAATAAATTATTCATTTCTATCCTTTTTTATTTTGAGAGATTGTATCATATTTTTAATTTAGTAATTTATAGATATAGTACAGAAAAATATAGGAAATAGGGTGTTTAAACTTTCAGTAAATAAAGATTTGTTTTCTAAAATATTATCAAAAAAATTATATGTTATAGAAAAAGAGAGCTCTAATTATTGGAAAAAAGAGTTACTTGAACCAATTATTATTGAAAATAAATTGACTTATAAAATTAAACAAATCAATAAACTATTAATAACAAATGGTTTGGGAGAAGATAAACCTCAAATTGTTATAGAATGTTTAAAAATAGACTTTTCACAACAAAAAGGTATTTTTGAATTTTATCTTGGAAAAATTTTAGAACAAAAAAATATAGCTGAAATAGAAGTTGAAGATGAAAAAGATATTTTAATAAAACAACTTTTAAATGAAAAGAAAGAGCTATTAAATATTCTAAATGATATAAAAAAGAGTAAAATTTTGGATAACTAGAGAAAATTCTCTAGTTAAAAACTATTTGATAATTAAATCAGCAAGCTCATTCATTGTCGCTTCAGACATATCTTTTACTTGACCAACCATTAAAGCTTTTTGTGCTCCACCATAAGTTCCAGTTTGATAACCTTTTAATGCTGCTACAAAATCCGCTTTTGTCATGTCTTTAATAATTTTAGATTTACCTAGAGCTACTTTTTCCCCATTTGCTCCATGACATACAACACATTTTGCGAAAGGGTTTGCAAAAGCAAAACATGCAGTTAAAATAGTAGTTGCAATAACAATTTTTTTCATAATATATCCTTTTGTGAAATAAGATAAGATTATTGTACACAAATATTATTTAAAGAATATTGACTCTAATCAATAAATCCTATTTTTCTTAGTTGATAACTAATTAAGAAAATTATTTTCTAAAGTATTTATTGATTCTTTAACACTATTAATAGATTTTGCAAATTGTTCTTTTTCAAAATCACTTATTTCTAATTCTATGATTTTTTCAACACCATCTTTTCCTAAAATAACAGGCACTCCAGAAACTATATCTTTATAACCATATTCTCCATTTAGCATAGTAGCACATGCAAAACATTTTTTCGTATCATTTAAAATAGCTTCTATCATTGCAATTGTAGAATAAGCAGGAGCATAATATGCAGAACCTGTTTCTAATAGTTTTACAATTTGTCCACCACCATTTTTTGTTTTAATTACAATATCATCTATATCTTCTTTAGATAAAACTTCATTTAATTTTTTTCCATCAACAGTTGAAAAATCAATCAATGGAACCATACTATCTCCATGTCCACCAATAACAGAAGTTTTTATGTTAATATTTGGAAATCCTAGCTTTTCTGCTATAAAATAACTCATTCTAGCACTATCTAAAGTTCCAGCCATTCCAAGAATTTTATTTTCAGGATAATTTGAAGATTTTAATGCTGTGTAAACCATCGAATCAAGAGGATTTGAAATTATTATAATTATTGCGTTTGGATTATTTTTTGATATATCATTCATAACAGAAGCTACAATTTTTGCATTTGTAATGAGTAAATCATCTCTACTCATGTTTGGTTTTCTTGCTATTCCTGCTGTTATAACGATAATATCACAATCTTTGAAGTCTTCATTATTTAAACAAGCAGTAATTTTAGTATTACTATTTGTTTCTTGCATAGCTTGTGAAATATCAAGTGCCATAGCTTGTGAAATATTGTTTTTTATATCTTTTAATAGTATATTTGAGCAGATATTATTTGTGGCTAGAATGAAAGCTAATGTTGAACCTACATTTCCAACTCCAATAATTCCTATTGTTTTATTATTCAAAATAGAGCCTTTAAAATTTGTTTAAAATAGATTATATCTTTTTGGGTATAAAAAAAGGCAAAGCCGAAACCTTGCCTTTTTATAAATTAAAAATTTAATTATCCAATAATAGAATTTAAAGTTGCAGATGGTCTCATAGCGGCTGATGTTTTTGCATCATCTGGTAAATAGTATCCACCCATATCAACAGCTTTTCCTTGGCATTCAGTTAATTCTTTTACAATTTTTTCTTCATTTTCAGTCATTGCTTTTGCAATTGGAGCAAATTCAGCTTTTAATTCAGCATCTACATTTTGAGCTGCTAATTCTTGTGCCCAATACATTGCTAAAAAGAAGTGAGAACCTCTATTATCAATACTTCCAATTTTTCTAGCTGGAGATTTATCGTTGATTAAGAAAGTTCCAGTTGCTTTATCTAAAGTATCAGCTAAAACTTGAGCTTTTTTATTTCCTTGTGTATTTGCTAAGTGCTCTAATGAAGCTGCAAGAGCCATAAACTCACCTAAAGAATCCCATCTTAAATAACCTTCTTCTTGGAATTGTTGAACGTGTTTAGGAGCAGATCCTCCCGCACCAGTTTCAAATAATCCTCCACCTTGCATTAATGGAACGATAGATAACATTTTTGCAGATGTTCCAAGCTCTAAAATTGGGAATAAGTCAGTGTTATAATCTCTAAATACATTTCCTGTTACTGAAATAGTATCTTGTCCTTTTCTCATTCTGTCTAAAGAGTATTGAATAGCATCATCTGGAGCCATAATTGAGATTTCTAATCCTGTTAAATCATAATCTTTTAAGTATTTTTCAACTTTTGCAATCATTTGTGCATCATGACCTCTGTTTTTATCTAACCAGAATACTGCTGGAGTTCCAGATAATTTTGCTCTATTAACTGCAAGTTTTACCCAATCTTTAATTGGTTCATCTTTAGTTTGGCACATTCTGAAAATATCACCATTATCAACATCAAAACTAAATACAGTTTCTCCTGCTTTATTTGTAACAACGATTTTTCCATCAGCTTTTGCTTGGAAAGTTTTATCATGAGAACCATATTCTTCAGCTTTTTGTGCCATTAATCCAACGTTTGGTACAGAACCCATAGTTTTTGGATCAAGTGCTCCGTGTTTTTTACAATCTTCAATTACAACTTGGTATGTAGTAGCATAACATCTATCTGGAATCATCGCTAAAGTATCTTCTTCTTTATCTTCTTTATTCCACATTTTCCCACCACCTTTGATCATAGCAGGCATAGAAGCATCAATAATAACATCTGATGGTACATGTAAGTTAGTAATTCCTTTAGCAGAATTTACCATAGCAAGTCTTGGTTGTTTTGCATAAACTGCATCAATATCAGCTAAAATTTCAGCTTTTTTTGCAGCATCGATATTGTCTAATTTAGAGTATAAGTCACCTAAACCATTGTTAAAGTTAACACCCATTTCATCAAATAATTTTTCATGTTTAGCAATTAAATCTTTGAAGTAAACTTTCACAGCAAATCCAAACATAATTGGATCAGATACTTTCATCATTGTTGCTTTTAAATGTAAAGATAATAATACATCTCTTTTTTTAGCTTCATCAATTCCTTTTTGATAGAACTCTTGTAAAGCTTTTGAAGACATTTTAGTAGCATCAACAACTTCACCAGCTAATAATGGTAAAGAAGCTTTTAAAACAGTCTCTTCACCATTTTTATTTATAAAAGAGATTTTAAAATTATCAGCTGAATCTAAAGTAGTAGAAACTTCAGTTCCATAAAAATCATTTGCATTCATATGTGCTACATCAGTTTTTGAGTCTTTTGCCCAAACACCCATTCTATGTGGATTGTTTTTAGCGTAGTTTTTAACTGCACCAGGAGCTCTTCTATCAGAATTTCCTTCTCTTAATACAGGGTTAACTGCTGATCCTAAGATTTTTGCATATCTTGCATTTACTTCTTCACTTGAATCATAATCAGGAATTTTGTAACCTTTTGATTGTAATTCAGCAATCGCAGCTTTTAATTGAGGAATTGAAGCTGAAATATTTGGTAATTTAATAATATTTGCATTTGGATCTTGAGTCATTTCACCAAGTTCTGCTAGTGCATCACCAATTTTTTGCTCATCAGTTAAATTTTCTGGGAAAGCAGCAATAATTCTTCCAGCAAGAGAAATGTCTTTTTGAACCATTTCAATCCCTGAACTTTTTGTGAAAGATTGAATAATTGGTAAAAAAGAGTATGTTGCTAACGCTGGTGCTTCATCAACTTTTGTGTAAATGATTTTTGACATATTTTTTCCTAAATTTTGAATTTGTAAAAATATTAGCTAGATTTGTATTTAAGGTTATTTAATTTGAGAATATATATTAGTTTATGAAAATTTGATTGTTTCAAATTTTCACAAAATATTAATTTATATTATTGAATAAATCTTTGATTGAAGTTGGCTTTTGATTAGAAATATCTGTTTTCATAATATTTTGAGCTTCTTCATCAATTTGCGTTTCAACAGCTTTAACTTTTGTATAAGTTTTTGCAACACCAACATTTGCTTGGATATTTACTTGATGTTCTTCAAAAGTTGAAGCAAATTTATGTAATCCAGTACGGTTATCTCTTACAAAGTATAAATAATTACTTTTTACTGGAAATATTGCAGCTTTTATAGAATCAAGACTAACTGCGCAAATAGGATCTTTAGGTAGTCCAGCATTCAAATAAGTATTATAAGAACTTGTATCTTCTCTTATTCTATCTACTGTTACTACACTATTTGAATATTTACCATAATTTAAAGTTCCATCCATTTGAAGACGCATACCTTTTTTCAACCTATTATGAACTACACTTGCAACTATTGGCATTTCATTTGTAGTTGCTGCTTCTTTTTGAATAACAGAGGCTAAAATTATATAGTTGTACCACTTCTTTTTATCATAAACACCAAATATTTTTTTTGAAAACTCTTCATATTTTCTATTTGTTTGAGAAAATAGATAAAAAATAATATAATCTTCTTTCATACCAATAGGAATAGAATAAGTATCTGCTAAAATATTCCCATCTGCTTTATATGCATGTTCATTATAGATTTTTGTTAAAGTTTCCTCTGAAAGGCTAAACTCTTGAGCTATCTTTTTTAAGAAAAAATAAGAAGTTTCACCAGGTATTAGTGTAATAGTTTTTAAAGCAGCTTTTGAGCTAATCAGTTTATAAATAAAATCCATTTTTGTAAGTCTAGTTTGATCAATATCTATCCAACCACTTTGAATGTAACCTGTCATTTTGATAATTATTTCATCTAAAGCATTCATTTCATAGCCACTTTTATTTAAGTGTGATATAATATTACTTGTACTGCCTTTAGGAATAAACAAAACTTTTGTGGAATTTACTGGCATTGTTAGATAAAATAAAACAACAATTAAACCAATGAGGATAAAATCAATAATGTTAAAAAACATTAAAATTGCAATATTTGTATCATTTCTTTTTATATTTTTAATGTTTTCATCTCTGTATATTGGCATCAAAATCGACTCTTTTTCTTTCTCTAATTTTTTAATCTCGCAATTTTATATAAAAATGGATAAAAAGCTCATTTTGAGTATTGAAAAAGTTGAATATAAGTCAAAAAGTAGTAAAGAAAGTAACTCTTTAGAGAATTTAAAAAATGATATACAGTTACTTCCAAAAATTTTAAAATTTTTCCAAAGTATAAAAATAGAGAGTTTAAAAATAAATGAAAATCAATTTTATATCTGGTTTAACGGGAAAGAGTTATATCTTGATAATAATTTTGTAAATATTTCATCTAAAATAAATGATTCTTCAAATACAGTTTTTTTTGAGTTAAATTCATTATATTTAAAAGATTATAAAGTTTTATTTGATGGGAAAGCAAAAATAGATTATTTTTCTAAAGAATTAAATTTTTTTGGAAATTTGTATTTTGAGAATTTCCAAACAGCTTTAAATATTGATATAACATCTGAAAAAATAAAATTTTATTTAGAAAGCAAATATTTTGAAAATTTGAAATTTTTAAAAGAACATTTAGATTTACCACAAGAAGCAAATGAGTGGATGTATGATAATGTAACAGGTGATTTTAAACTTGACTGGCTTTATGGTGAATATGATTTAAAGAAAAATGAACTTGTACAAAACTCAATCGAAGGAAAAGCTCATATAAAAGATGGAAAAATAAGATTTCATAAAGATGTTGATGAAATTTTTACAAAAAATATTGATGTAACTTATAAAGATGATAATTTACATTTTAATCTAATTGAACCAAAATTTAAAGATAAAAACATAGAAGGAAGTTTTGTAACTATTCATAATTTAACTGATGAGATAAATGGAAATGTTGAAGTAAATATAAAAACTAATAGCAAACTTGATGACAATATTTTAGGTATTTTAAAAGCTTATGAAATAAATCTTCCAGTAAAACAAAAAAGCGGAATAACAAATGCAAATTTAGTTCTAAACTTTCCTTATGCTCTTGATAAACCAATGAGTACAAAAGGCGAATTTTTAGTAGATAATTCTTTAATTTCTATTGATAATTTTTCTTTTTTTAGTAAAAAAGCAAAAGTAACTCTTGATGAAAATATAGTTTATATAAATGATGCGAGTTTTTTATACGAAGATATGATAGACGCGAATGCGAATTTAAGTATAGACACAAATACTTTAAAATCAACAGGAACTGTTCATATAAACTCTTTAATTGTGAAAGATGATGATGGCGGAGCAATTCTTGAAATTAAAGATAAAAATAGTTTAATTGATATGGATTTTAGTTCACTAACAACAATAAATTTAAAAGATTTAGATACAAAAATAAAAGTTGATAAATCAATATTTATTGATATTGCAAACATATCAAAAATTTATCCTTATTCTAAACTTTTTCAAACTTATGCAATAAAAGATGGAAATATCTCTTTAGAAATTAAAAATGAAAACGAAATAAATTTTAATGCTTTTTTAAAAAATATAAATTTGCCTATTCAAAAAGATGAAAAAGAGATAAATAGTATAGATTTAAAAGGAACTATAAAAGATAAAGATATTGAAATCTTTGCCTTGAATGATGATATAAAGTTATTAATTAATGATAAAACAAATCTTTATTTAAAAGATTTAAAACTTTTTGTTGACACAAAAATGAATGCAAATGATTTAAAAGAAAATATAAATTTATATCTAGATAATTGTGAATTAAATTTAGACAATAAAGATTATAAAATTAAAGATGCAAATGTTGTTATAGAAAATGGAGATATAAATTTTGAAGCAACTATAAAAGATTTAGATATCCCTTTAAAAAAAGATGGAAAAACTCTTGAAGAGATACAATTAATAGGAAATTATAAAGCTGATGATTTAAAAATATATACAAAAAACCAAGATTTAATTTTATTTTTAGATAAAGATAATTTGTCTTTATATTTAGAAGAGTATGATGTTAGCTATTATACAGAAGATGAAGAAAATATTTCAAAATATAAAAAAATAGATATTATTGGTAAAAATTCTAATATTGTTATTAATGATGAGTTTGAAATAGTATCAGATAATTATGAATTAAGAGTTCGACCAGACAATAAATTTGCTTATATAAAATATGGTGATACACAGGTTGTTTTTAGAGACACAAATGGAAAATTAGAACTTTATGCAGTTGATATTAGTGCCGATTTCCTAAATAAAATTTCAAATAGAAGCATTTTTTTAGGTGGAAAAGTTCACTTCTTTGCAACTGGAAATATAAATGATTTACATGGAAAAGTTGTTTTAAAAAATAGTAGTATTGCGAATTTATCTATTTTAAATAATATTTTACTATTTATTCAAACTTCACCAGCTATTATAAATCCATTTTTGGCGATTCCATCTGTTGTTGGATTGGCGACAAACCCTGGATTTAATTTATTAACTTATAAAATTTCTGATGGTGATTTAGAGTTTAATTATAGTAAAGATAAAGGATTAATAAATATTGTAAAACTTAATACTGTTGGAAATGGTATTGATTTTGAAGGTAAAGGAGATATTGATTTGACAAATTCTAATATAAATTTCAATATGAACCTTATATTCTTCAAAGATTATGCAAATATAGTTGGAGCAATTCCTGTATTAAACTATATAATATTAGGTGATGAAAATAGAGTAGAAACAAAAATAAATATCAATGGTAGTTTAGATAATCCGACGATAGCAACAAACCTTACAACAGATACATTTAATATCCCATCAAATATTGTAAAAAGAGTTATTAATTCTCCAGTGAGATTTTTTGATAATATAAATAATTTAGAAAAAGAAGATAGTAAAAGTATAATAATGAAATAAGTCTAAATGCTAGACTTATTCATTTCTTAAAACGTCAATAACGTCAATTTTAGTAGCTCTTGATGCTGGATAATAAGATGATAAAAGCACAATTATTACTGCACCTATAACAATAGAAATAAAATCACTCATTGCTAAGTCAAGAGGTAATTTTGCACTTCCATAAACATCAGCCGGTAATGACACAATATCAAATGTATCTAAAAACCAATAACCAATAAATCCTAGTACAATTCCTGTAATAATTCCACCAAAACCGATAACAGTTCCAACTCTTAGAAATATAGATTTTATCTCTTTTGCAGAAGCTCCCATTGATAAAAGTAGGGCAATTTCTTTTCTTCTACTCATTACAGTCATAAGTAAAGATGATATTATATTTAAAGATGCAACTAAAATAATTAGCATTAAAACAATAAATAAAGCTGTTTTTTCCATCTTCATTGCTGCGAAAAAATTACCATTTTGTTGCCACCAACCAATAATTGAAGCATTTGTTCCTTGTAAACTAACTTTTAGTTTTTCTATATCTTCAAGTGCATTATCTGAATGAATATGAATACCATCATAAATATTTGAATCTTTTTGAAGTAGAGTTTGTAATGCTTCTAAAGAAGTGTACATATAAGCTTTATCATAAGCATTTAAACCAGAAGTAAATGAAGTAACATAATCAAATCTTTTCATTTTTGGCATCAATGAAAAACCAGCTGGATTTAGTTCTGTAAAATATAAAGTTACTTTAGAACCACTATTTAAATATAGCTTATCTTTTATTCCAGAACCTGTTATTACATCATATTTTCCAAGAAGTAAATCACCAACAGCTTCTTTATAAATAGGATTGATATTTGCTTCTTTTTGACTATCTACACCAAAAATTATACCACCACTCATATTATCGCCATTTTGAACTATTGCTTGTGTAGAAACAAATGGTGAAAACTTTAGATTTGGATACTCTTTTTGAAGTTTTTCTAATAAATTTTGATTTACTGAATCTGCAAATTTTGGGTAAATTGTTAAAGGATAATTCATAGTAAAGAGTTTTCTTTCAAACTCTTTTGCTGTTCCATTCATAATAGACATTGCTAAAATTAAAACCATAACACCAATAGAAACACCAACAAATGCTAATATAGCACTAATTGAGATAAAAGGATTTTTTTTATCAAATCTTAGGTATTTCTTTACAATAAAATTTACTAATTTTTTATTCAAATTATTTTCCTGCAGCTAAACCAATTTTTGGTCCACTTTTTCCACAACATTGTTTATATTTTAAGCCACTTCCGCAAGGACAAGGTTCATTTCTAGCTATTTTTTTATCACTATTTTTTACAGCTTCTTGAGCAATATTTGTAGTTATATGTTCTGTACTTTTTTCCATTTGCTCTTTCATTTTAGCCAGTGCTTCTTGCTCTTTTTGTTTATCTTCTTGACTTTGTAATTGAATTGTAAATAAAATTTTTATGATTTCATTTTTTATATTTCCAATTAGTTCAATAAACATATTATAAGACTCTTTTTTATATTCAACTAACGGATCTTTTTGGTTATATCCTCTTAATCCAATACCTGTTTTTAATGTATCCATTGAATATAAGTGCTCTCTCCATGCACTATCAAGTATTTGTAAATATAAAATTCTTTCAATTTCACTTTTTTGCTCAAGACTTGTTACAGACATTTTTTTATCATAAACATCTTTTAATATAGAAATTAAATGTTCTTCTAATTCCTCATAAGACTCTTTTTTTATATCTTCTACACTAATTTTAAAATGTAAATCTTCTAAAAATCTATTTACAATAAATTCGTAGTTAAAATCATCTTCAGCCATTCCTGAAGTTATATTTGCTTCACTTAAAAGATTTTGAACATATTCAATTCTATTTTCATCAATTTTTGAAGCTATATCATAATCAGGTTTTAGTAAGTCATTTCTAAAGCTATAGATAACTTTTCTTTGTTGATTTGCTACATCATCATATTCAAGTAGATGTTTTCTACTTTCAAAGTGCATAGATTCTACTTTCTTTTGAGCATTTTCAACTGCACGTGTAACCATTCTTGATTCGATATGTTCACCTTCTTCAATTCCAAGTCTTTCCATAATACCTTTTATTCTATCACTACCAAAAATTCTTAAAAGATTATCTTCTAATGATAGATAAAATTGAGATTCACCAACATCCCCTTGTCTTCCAGATCTTCCTCTTAATTGGTTATCAATTCTTCTACTTTCATGTCTTTCTGTTCCAATGATTGCTAAACCACCTAAATCTAAGATTTCTTTAGTTAGTTTAATATCAACTCCACGCCCTGCCATATTTGTTGCAATTGTAACTGCACCTTTTTGTCCAGCATCAGCGATGATTTTTCCTTCTTTTTCGTGTTGTTTTGCATTTAAAACTGTGTGAGGAATTTTTTTATCAGCTAAAATTTTATGTAGTTTTTCAGATTTTTCAATAGAAGCAGTTCCTACAAGTACAGGTTGTCCTTTTTCATGTAGTTCTTTGATTTTATTACAAACAGCTTCAAATTTTTCTTTTTCACTTTTATAAATTAAATCATTTCTATCAATTCTTTTTACAGGAATATTTGTAGGAATAGATACAACATCTAAATTATAAATTTGAGCAAATTCAGTAGCTTCTGTTTGAGCAGTTCCTGTCATACCTGCAAGTTTTTTGTACATTCTAAAATAGTTTTGGAAAGTAATATCTGCTAAAGTTTGTGATTCATCTTGAATAGTAACACCTTCTTTTGCTTCTAAAGCTTGGTGAAGTCCTTCACTAAATCTTCTTCCTTCACTTAATCTTCCTGTAAACTCATCAACTATTATGATTTGATTATCTTTTACAACATAATCAACATCTTTTTTGAAAATATAGTTTGCTTTTAAAGCTTGGTCTAAAGAGTGAGAAAGCATAGCATTTTCAATAGAATAAAGATTATCAACTCCAAAAAGTTTTTCTACAGCTTCATGTCCTTGTTCTGTTAATGTTACAGCTCTATTTTTTTCATCAACTATAAAATCACCTGTTGTTATTGGTTTTTCAGCTGCACTTTTAGGTTCTATTAATTCACCTTTTTCTAATTTTAAAGCAATTTCATTTGCTTTTAAATAATTTGAATTTTTATGATTTGTTGGACCACTAATTATTAAAGGAGTTCTTGCTTCATCGATTAGAATAGAGTCAACTTCATCAACTATTACGTAGTTATGTCCTCTTTGAACTTTATCTTTGATATCAAAGCACATATTATCTCTTAAATAATCAAATCCAAATTCGTTATTTGTACCATAAGTTATATCGCAAGCATATTGTTCTCTTCTTTCAACATCATCTTTTAATCCACCAACAACAGCACCAACACTAAAACCTAGAAATTCATATAAAGGTCTTAATTCATTTGCATCCCTGCTAGCAAGATAATCATTTACTGTAACAACATGAACACCTTTTCCTTCTAATGCATTTAAAGAAACAGCAAGAGATCCAACTAAAGTTTTCCCTTCACCAGTTTTCATCTCAGCGATTCTTCCTTCGTGTAAAACCATACCACCAATAAGTTGTACATCATAAGGACGCATATTTAAAACTCTACGACTAGCTTCTCTTGTAATTGCAAATGATTGAAATAAAACATTATCTAGTGTTTTTTCACCTTTTTGTACAAGTTCTTTTAGCTTTTGAAACTCATTTTTTAGTTCATCATCACTTAAATCTGTGTATTTACTTTCTAAAGCTGTTATGGCATCAGCTTTTTTTCTATATTTTTTTACTTCTTTGTCATTTCTTGTACCAAAAATTTTTGAAAAAACATTTAACATAAAATTAGTTCCTTTTCGTTATAATCGCAAGATTATATAAAAAAAAAGGTTAAAAAATGTTTTATAAAATCTTTATTGGATTGATATTCTTAGCTATTTCTTCAATTGCTTCGACAGATATTAGAAATTTAGACTCTTTTGAAGCTAAGTTTACTCAAATTATTACTTCAAACTCAAAAAATGTTATTGAGTATAAAGGTGAAGTATTTATAAAAAAGAGTGGCAAAATTTTGTGGAAGTATAAAACTCCAGTTACAAAAAATGTTTATATTGATGGTAATTTTGCAGTAGTTGATGAACCAGAACTTGAACAAGCTATTCTTACTCAGCTTGAGAGTGAAATAGATATTATTAAACTTTTAAATAGTTCTAAAAAAGTTGATAATAATACTTTTTTTACAGATATAGATGATGTAAAATACACAATAAAAACTTCAAAAGATGATAAAATCCAAGAGATAAAATATGTAGATAAGCTTGAAAATAGTGTAGTAATTAAGTTTTATGACGTAGTTCAAAATGGACAAATAGGTGATAATATTTTTAAATTTGATATTCCAAGTTATTATGACGTTATAAGAAAATAGATTTTAAGGAATTCAAGCTATAATTCCAACTTAGGTAAACCAGACAATAGCTTGAAATTTCAAGAGGAAAGTCCGGGCTGCAGTGAAGTGTGGTTCCATTTAAATAATGGCTAGAGTAATCTAAGGGATAGTGCAACAGAGAGTAGACAGCCAATTTTTTTGGTGATGGTGAAACGGTAAGGTAAGAGCTTACCAGCAAATTGAGTAATCTTTTTGGCTTTGTAAACCCAACTTGCAGCAAGAAGACTAGGTAATTACTTCACATTTTTGGTCTTCGCAGGAGTACTAAAGTAATTTAGTACCTAGATAAATTATTGTCTTTGACAGAACGCGGCTTACGGTTTACCTAAACTACTCAAAAAATCATAAAAATTCTCATTTAAAAAAAATTATTATTAATATAAATATTTTCACTTTTTAAATAAAAAATAGATATAATATCCCTAAATTCAACGAAAGGGAGTGAAGTATAATGGGTAATTTATCAATAAGAATAAAGTTATTAGCTATTGTAATAGTTACTATTGTTCTTGTATCTATAATTATTGCAACAAAATCTATTTACGAAGTAAATAATTTGACTAATCAAACTATTGAAGAGTATAAAGAAAGAGCTTTTAATGCTAACATTGAAGAGATGAAGAACTATACTACATTTGCAGTAAATATAGCAAAAGATGCTTACGAAAAATCAAAAATTGAAAATGTCAAAGCAAGAAAAGCTACATATTTGAAATCACAAACTGATTTTTTATTTGCGATGATTACAAAAATTTATGAAGATCAAAAAAACAAAATACCTGAAGCCGAGCTAAAAAAAGTACTTTTAGATGCAATTGGTTCTGTTAGATATGGTCAAGATAATGATTATTTTTTTGTTTATGATAAAAATTCTACAATTTTAAAATTACCTTTAACTCCAGAAAAAGAAGGGACTAAAAATACTGGCTCTCATGTTTTAGAGTTTATAAAAACTGCTTTTGAAAAAGGAGAAGGAGTTGTTCCTTATACTCAAGTTATTTCAGGAAAACCTCCAAGAGAAAAACTATCAAATGTAAGACTATTTGAACCTTATGAATGGATTATAGGGACAGGTGTTTATATAGATAATGAAGAAAAAGAATTAAAAGCTAAGGCTTTGGAAGAGATTTCAAAAATTAGATTTGGGCAAGATGGATATTTCTTCGTATATGACTATGATGGTACAAATATAATGCATCCTGTTAATCCTGCTTTAGTTGGAAAAAATTTGATGGAGAATAAAAGTAAAAAGGGTGTTTATTATATAAAAGATTTAATTGAAGCTGCTAAAAAAGGTGGAGGAACTATTCTTTTTGATTTTCAAAAAACTAAAGATGATCCTAAGTTGTACGATAAAATTGGTTATGCAGATGGTTTACAAGAGTGGAAATGGATGATTGGAACAGGTGTATATATCGATAATGTTGAAAAAAATATTGAAATTATGAGACAAAACTCTTATCAAAAAATATCTTCAATTATTTTAGGAATAGTTATTATTGCTGTGATTGTTTCTATTGTCTTGATTGCATTTATCTCATTTTTCATAACAAAAGAGATAATTCTTCCATTAGAAAAATTCAAAGAGGGACTTTTATCATTTTTTAAATACTTAAATAAAGAAGTTAAAAATGTTGAGAAAATAGAAGTCAAAAATAATGATGAAATTGGAATAATGGGTAAATTTGTTAATGAAAATATTGAAAAAACAAATAAACTTTTAAAACAAGATGAAGCTTTAATTAATAATGTAAAAGAGGTAGTTTTAGAAATAAATAAAGGAAATCTAAAAAATAGAATTGAAGCTAAAACAGAAAATGAGAGTTTAGAAGAACTAAAAAATATTTTAAATGAGATGTTAATTCTAATTTCAAGTAAAGTAAATAATAATTTAGTTGTAATTGATGAAGTATTACAAACATACAAAAAAATGGATTTTAGACCTAGAATAGAGAATCCTCATGGTGAAGTTGCAAAAGAGATAAACTCTTTAGCAGACACAATAAATCATTTACTTGTAGAAAATAAAAAGAATGGTTTAACATTAGAAAATAGTTCTCATATTTTACTAGAAAATGTAAATAAATTAAATATTTCATCAAATGAAGCTGCTGCAAGTTTAGAAGAAACAGCTGCTGCTATTGAAGAGATTACAAGTAATATTAGAAATACAACTCAAAATATTTCTAAAATGGCTACTTTATCAAATCAAGTTACAAAATCGGTAACTCAAGGTGAAAGTTTAGCAAATACGACTACAAATGCGATGGATGAAATAAATAATCAAGTTAATTTAATAAATGATGCTATTTCAGTGATTGATAATATTGCTTTCCAAACAAATATTCTTTCACTTAATGCTGCTGTTGAAGCTGCAACTGCTGGAGAAGCTGGAAAAGGATTTGCTGTTGTTGCTCAAGAGGTGCGAAATCTAGCTTCAAGAAGTGCAGAAGCAGCACGTGAAATAAAATCTATAGTAGAAAATGCAACAATAAAAGCAAATGAAGGGAAAGATATCTCTAAAAATATGATTGAAGGTTATGTTGGATTAACAAAAGATATTCAACAAACTATTACTTTAATTCAAGATATTGAAATGTCTAGTAAAGAGCAATTAGTTGGAATAGAGCAGATAAATGATGCTGTAAATCAATTAGACAGACAAACACAACAAAATGCAATGGTTTCTTCTCAAACTCATGATGTTGCTATTGTTACAGATGAGATTGCAAAAATGGTTGTAAGTGATGCAAATGAAAAAGAATTTATAGGAAAAGATGAAGTATCAGCTAGAGATATGAATAAAACTTTATCACAAAAAAAAGATAATAGTGTAAATATCGTTGAGTTAAAGAAAGTATCAAAAAAACAAAAAGAAACAGTTGTTACTTCAAATAAAGCAACTAACAATGATGGTGAATGGGAGAGTTTCTAATATAATATAACTTAGCTAAATTAATACTATTATTTAGCTAAGTAAAATATAAAGGATATATTTTGATTATAGAGATAAAAGATGAGTTTTTTACTAGACTGGTTAACTTTATGGAAAATGAAAATTTAGCACTTTATAATGAACTTAAAGAGATTAAACCTTTAGATGTAAATAGTTTAGAAAGAGCTAGAAAGATAAGAACACAAAGAGTTAAAGATTTAATAAAAAAAGCTATTCAAGAGCTTGAAATTCAAAATATATCTCCTACAAAATACCAAGTCCACAAAAAAACAAAAATAGCTTATATAACTATAAATAAGTACTTTGATGAAATTTTAGAAGAACTTAAAAAAAGATAGCCTAAAAGTTATAAGCTATCTTTTTTACAATTTTATATACATTTTCAATAGAATTTATCGAAGTTTGTTCTTTTTTTGAATGAGGAAAGTTTATAGTTGGACCTATTGAAGCTACTTTTATATTTGGATATTTATCTTTAAAAATTGCACACTCAAGTCCAGCATGAATAGCTTCAAGTGAAGCTTTAGGATTAAACTCTTTATATATTTCTAAAACTTTAGATGTAAATTCATTGATATCTGGTTTCCAAGCTGGATATTTACCATTTGTTTCAACTGTAAAATTATAATCTTCTAGCATTCTTATAGTTTCATTTTTTAGTTTATGTAAATCTTCATTATCCATTGATCTAGCACTTAATTCAATTTTTATATCATCAATATTTGTTTTGATAATTGCAAGATTTATCGAACTTTGAACCACATTTAATTCTTTATTCATGGCTCTTACACCATTTTGGAAATCATAAATAAAATCTACAATTTTGTCATCATAAATATTTAAGTGTTCAGATTTTGTATCTATTTTATTTATTATCATATTTTCGTGACTTGAAATAGGCTCAATTGAACTTGCAATTATTGCTTTTGCATTTGCTGGAATTGAATTAATTCTTTCACCTGCATTTATATCAAGAAGCTTTCCTTTACACTCCTTGATTGTTTGAGCAATTAATTTTATAGCATTTGGAATATTTTTATCTATATCAACACCACTATGTCCACCTTGTAGTTTTGAAATAATTATTTCATAAAGGTCTAAATTGTCATCATTTGGGATAATCTTTTTATTTTCATTTTTACCAAAAATATCAACTCCACCTGCACAACCTATACAAATCTCACCTTCTTCTTCACTATCAAGATTCAACATATAAGAAGCATTTAGAGGTAAATTTAGATTATTTGCTCCAATAAGTCCTATTTCTTCATCACTTGTAAATAAAAATTCACCATCAAAATTTTCATACATTAAAGCTATCATATATGAACAACCAATTCCATTATCACTTCCTAGTGTTGAATCAAATGCTGTCAAAATATCACCATTTTGAATAATTTGTGGAATACAATTATCAGTTAAACAAACGATATCATAGTGTGATTGGAAAGCTAATTTTGCTTTGCTATTTTCTTTTTTACATAAAATATTGTTCGTTTCATCAACTAAACATAAATAGTTCAATTCTTTTGACAAATTTTGCATATAAGAAATGAATGGATTGTGAGTTCCTGAACATCTAGGAATTGCTGTTATTTCTTTAAAAATATCTAAAATAGTTTTCATTTTTTGTCCTAATAAAAAAAGGCTAGAAAATCTAGCCTTTAGTTTGAAAGAGAGTCTTCTAAGTCTCTATTTTTTATTGCAAGAATAATAGTAATTACAACTAAAGCAAAAGTCATATAAGCCCAAGTTGGAATTGGAACAGGATCTCCTGTAGCATAAGAGTGCATTCCTGATAAATAGAAATTTACTCCTAAATATGTCATTAATATTGAACTAAATGCTAATAGTGAAGCTGTTGCTAAAACAAACGGAGTATTTAAAGATTTTATAAATCTTAAATGTAGTACTAAAGCATAAACAACTATTGATACATAAGCCCAAGTCTCTTTTGGATCCCATCCCCAATATCTTCCCCAAGACTCATTTGCCCAAACTCCTCCAAGGAAATTTCCAACTGTGATAGCTGCAAGACCAATAATTAATGAAATTTCATTAATTGCTGAAACATGTTTAATTATATCGTTAAGATGTGGTTTTTTATCTCTAAAAATGAACATTATTAAAGTTAAAAATCCTAAGATTGCACTAAGTCCAAAGAATCCATAAGATGCAGTTAAAATTGAAACGTGAATAGTTAACCAATAAGATTTTAATACTGGAACTAAAGTTGTAATTTGAGGATCAACATCTGTTAAATGGGCAGTAAACATAAATATTCCTGCGATTATAACACCTGCACTTAAAGCTAAAAGAGATTTTCTAAAGAAAATAACACTTGCAAAAACTGCTGACCAAGATATATAAACTAAAGTTTCATAAATATTTGACCAAGGTGCATGTCCTGAAAGTATCCATCTATAACCCATACCAAAAGTATGTAAAGCAAAAAGTGTAGCTAGAATAATAAAAAATATTGTAGTTGTTTTTTTAGGCTTAAATTCTGGTTTAAAGATTATAATAAATGCAACAACTAACATAACTAACCCTAATATCATATACGCAATAGTTAATTTGAAGAAAATATCAATTTTATTGAACATAATCTCTGCATTAATTTTTGATTTTGATGGTTTTACATCGCTACCAATTTTGTCTTGATATAAAGCTATCATATCTATAAAGTTATTTGCATCTTCCCATTTATTTTCAATAATTGAGTTTATTAATCCTCTTGTAATAGAATCTATTGCAAATTGGTTTTCCCCTTCAAAAGTCTCTATAGCCTCAAGTGGAGAGTACCATTTGTAGTTATCGTCATCAAGGTTATTTGGATTTTTTACTTTAGGATAAATATTAAATAATGTTCCGTTAAATACAGAATAAATAATATTTAATTTTTCGTCTGTTTTTATAACATCTTTTTCATAAGTTCCTCTTTCAATAGGTTTTGTAAGAAGAGCTTTTTCAGCTTCTTGTGCTAATAAATATGTTCCATCACTTCCAAATGCTTCAGAAAAAGAGATATAGTTTTCATGTGTATCAATATTTAAGAATTTTTTTAATTTTGGAGTTTGTATTTTGATTATTTTTACATCTTTCCAAACATTTGGATTTGATAACATACCAATGATTAATTGATTTGCATCCATTCCTAAAAATGAAGCTTTTCCACTTAACTTTTGAATAATTTCTCTATTAAGTGTAGCTAGTGGTTTCATTCTTCCACCATTACTTTGAACGGCTAATTCTCCAAATTTATCAGCAGTTATTGTTGAAGAATCTTTTAAATTATTTAAGTAATCAACAGTTTGTTGTAGATTTTCATCTTCAACATTTTGATTTGCTTGTAAAGACGGAGAAAAGAAACAGGCAGCTGTTAAAAGAAAAATAGCTAAATTTTTACCACTTACATATTTTGTAAGTTTTCTAAATCTTGATTTTTCATCAAAGAAATTTAGAAGTAATCCTAAAGTTAATAAAAAATATCCTAAATAAGTTGGCCATTTTCCTGGGTCATTATTTACAGATAGTACAGTTCCCGTTTCATCAGGAAAATATGAACTTTGGAAAAATAAGAAATTTCCTTCATTTAGAGTTCTATTCATAAATATTCTATAATCATATGATTTTCCATCTTGTTCTATAACTGTAACTTCAGAAGCATAAGATGATGGAGACATACTTCCAGGATATCTTTCAAGTTGAAAATCATTTAATTTAATAGCAAAAGGTAGTTCAACATATTTTGAACCATATACTAAATTTACTGATATATCACCAAAATCTAAATCTCTTTCAACTCCTTGTTGTCCTCTTTGACCAGGTAATCTAACAGCTTGTGTTTGACCATTGTAAATAGCTTCAACACTTAACAATCCCATAGAAGCTTGTTCTTTTTTTGCAAATACATAATCTTTATAGTTGATTTTTATAGATTTGTCTCCAAAATGAATGTCATGAGAGAAATTATTGAAAATTGGAAGTAAAGATGTAAATTCTTTTTGATACTCTTGATAATATGTTTTATCACCATCTTTTATTGTAATTTGTAAATAAGGTTCTAGTGATAGCATTTTATTTTCTGTTTGTCCTTCAGGAATTTGCATAATACCTTCATATCCAATATATCTTGTAATTCCTGCACCAATTAAAATCACAACAAATGCAAAGTGAAATATAAATCTAGGTTTATTTCTCCACATTTTATATTTAAAAATTATTCCAATTAAATTTATAGTAGTTAAGACTAAAATAGTTTCGTACCAAATATTGTTATAAACCAAAACTCTAGCAGATGATGTACCAAAATCATTTTCAATAAATGTGGCAACTCCTGCTCCAATAGCTAAAAAGCTAAGTAAAATAAGCGTAGTCTTAAATGAAAATAAGACGTTAGATAGTTTCAAAGAATATCCTTTAAAAAATTTTTTCAAATTGTATTAAAAAGAGGTTAACTCATCGTTAATAAAGGCAGTATTCTATCATATATTTTTTAAAAAATATGAAGTTTTAGAGTTCTAAAATATACAGATTTCTAGGGAAATTATGTCTAGTAAACTCTTTTATAAATTTCATTTTTAAATTTTGTAAAGATTTATTACTAGAAATGTTTTCTGGATGAGCAGTTGCTAAAATATATTTTATTTTTTTTGTTTTTGCAATTTCTAATAATTTTTTATTTAAGTTAAGCATATAACCTTTTGAACGAGAAGTTGGTAATGTCATACAAGCTCCGATTTCTGCTACATCTTTTGGATTTATGTTAAGTAACTTTAATTCATCTAAAAAATCTTCAATTTCAAAAAATAGTCCTGAAATTGCAACTAACTTTTCATTTTCTATTACTCCATAAAAAATAGCTTTATCTTCAGTCTCTAAAAAGCTATTTATTTCATTTTCTGTAAAAAATCCTATAAAAAAACTTGGATTTGATAAATATTCTTTTGTTGTATTGTTTATATGTATAAAATCATTTTTATATTTTTTATCTAATTTTAGGATTTTCATTTTAATTTTCCTTTTTAAATATGGTAATTTAAGATGGAATTTTAGCTTAAATATCTATAATACTGCCCATGAATTTAGAAATATTACAAAAGAAAAAAGAAGAGTGTCGAACTTGGAAAAATGTTGAACCTTGGTTTTTACAACTAAAAGAAGCTTGTAAAATAGAAAAATCAAATCTAAAAATAGATTATGGAGATTGGTTTAGTATAGGAAATAGGGCTGATTTGGGTGATGAAGAGAATGAAATAATAGTTCAAACAGCTAAAAAACTTATTCCTTGGAGAAAAGGTCCTTTTAAAATTTTTGATTTAGAAATTGATAGTGAATGGCAAAGTAATATCAAATATAATTTAATTCGTCCATATTTTAATCTAAAAGATAAAGTAGTTGCTGATATTGGTTGCAACAATGGTTATTATATGTTTAGAATGTTAGAGGATAAACCAAAAAGATTGATAGGTTTTGATCCATCACCATTAACTTTACATCAATTTGAGTTTATAAATCATTTTGTAAAATCGGATATTGTTTATGAAATGCTTGGAGTTGAACATTTAGAATTTTATAATCACAAATTTGATTTTATTTTTATGCTTGGAGTTTTATATCATAGACCTGATCCTGTTGGAACTTTAAAATCATTGGCACGTGGATTAAATAGTAAAGGTGAGATTTTAATTGATACTTTTATGATTGATGGAGATGATGAAATTTGTTTAACTCCAAATAAAAGATATTCTAAAATTCCAAATATCTATTTTATTCCAACAATTCCTGCACTTAAAAATTGGTTGGAAAGAGCAGGGTTTGAGAATATAGAAGTATTAGCAACAACTGTTACTACAAGTGAAGAACAAAGAAAAACTCCTTGGTCTTTTGATGAGAGTTTAGAGGACTTTTTAGACCCAAATGATAGTAGTAAAACGGTAGAAGGTTATCCAGCTCCTAAAAGAGTTTATGTAAAAGCTAGAAAGATAATGTAGGTTTTAAAATAACTCTATGTTATCTTCAGATTTTAAATCGCTAAATTTAAAAAATTGACCTCGTCCTTTATTTCTTGCTTCATAAAGTGCTGTATCTGCATTTTTTATAGAATCATCTAATGAAATTTTATAATTTGGTAGATATCTTTCTAAACCAATACAAATAGTTTTTTTCAAAGTTTGACCACTTCTTTTATCTACTAAAATATCAATTTCAGAAAAATCAGAAATAATCTTTTTTGCAATATTACAAGCTTGTATTTCATTACAATCATTTAATGAGACTAAAAACATATCAGCATTTAATCTTCCTACCATATCAAATTCACTGATATTTGAGTGAATTACTCGTGCTAATTCAATTAAAACTTTATCACCTATTTCATAATTAAATTCATCAATAATAGCTTTAAATCTATCTATTCCTATCATTAATAAATACATCTCATTTTGTTCACTTTCTAAAAGTCTAATTCTTTCAGATAACATTTTTATTAAATAGTCTCTTGTATAAACATTTGTAACAGAGTCTAAAGATAATGAATCTATAAAGTTTTTCTTTAAAATACTATTTTGAATAATTGGTGAAACTTGAGAAAAAGCAGCTTCAATTGTTTGATATTTTTCTTCTAAAAATTTTGAATGTTCTTGTGAAGTTGCACAAAATGATACTGTTGCATTTAAGTTTGTATGGGTATTTACTATAAAAAAATGAGATAAATCATCATCTAAATAAAACTCTTTTCCTTTAATAAGAATATCTTCTTTTATACTTTTATTTATATCAAAAAGTGAGAAAATGAGATTATTTACATCAAAATCTTTATTTAACCAAACAAAAATATCTTCTGCTACTTGTTTAATATTAGTTGCATATTGTAACTGTTCATAAAAATTGAAAATACTTTCTAATGATTTGAAAGCATTTTCATCTGTAGCTGATTGTTTTATTAATTTTAAAATACTACTCATTCTTTACCTAAAAAAGTTCTACTTTGTTTGTTTCTTCCTCATTGAATACAAATACTGTGCTTCTTCCCATATTTTTTGCTTCGTATAGTGCAATATCAGATTTTCTAATTATTGTATCAATATCTATACCATCATCAGGGTATATTGTGATACCAACACAAATAGTTTTCATTAAAGTTTGTTTTGTATTTTCATTTACAATAATCTTTTCTTTACTAAATTTATCTATTAATTTATTTGCAACTAAAACGGCATTATCTGAGTTTGTAATATTTGGTAAAATTATCAAATGTCCATCATTTGTCATTCTTATAACTGTGTCAGAGTCTCTAATACTACTTTTTATTGTTTTAGATAAAACCTTAATGACTTTATCACCAACTTTGTAGTTAAATTCATCAATCACTGCTTTAAAGTGATCAATACTAATTCTTAAAAAAGCAATTTTTTCTTGTTTTCTATTTGATAAACTAAATAGAGGTTCTATATAATGATATAAATAGTGACGGTTATAATTTCCTGTTAGAGTATCAATTATAGATATGTCTTCTATAACTTTTTCTAAATATTTACTAAATAAAGATTGTGAAAAAATCTCTAGTGCTAATTTTATAAAATCTTGTTTATTTTTTATATCTTCAAACTCTTTTTGTGTTGTAAAAAGAAGACTAAAAATAACTTCATATTCATTACTTTGTTTGAATTTTAGTGTGTTAAATAAATAGTTTTCATTTTCTTTTGAATTATCAAATAAGTTTTCAATATCATTTTGTTTTTTTATATATATTTTTAGAAAATTAATTTGATAGTTTTTATTTAAATAATTAAAAATATTTAAAGAATAATCCTCTAATCCTAATAATCTTAATTGCTGGCTTTTTGCTAAAACTTCTTCACAAGATTTGTTCATTAAATATGTCTTTCCCACTGTTTAAGTGTTTCAATTTCGTTTTGTAAAGTTGTTTTATCTCCATGTCCTGGATAAACATGAAAGTTGTTTTTCCATGTTAATATTTTATTTATACTTTGTTTCATTAGTTTTGCATCAGAGTTTGGGAAATCAAATCTTCCAATAGTTCCTTTAAAAATAAAATCTCCACTAAATAAACTGTTTTCTATCTCAATTACACTACAGCCTGGTGTATGACCTGGAAAATGATGAAATTTTACTTTTATGCCTTCAAGTTCTATCTCTTCATCTGGATTTACTAAAACATCTGCATAAGAAGGCGGCATTCCCATATTATATGGATTTAATGTGAGCATAAAACTATCATCTTTGGGTGTATATAATTTGATATCAAAAGTTTCTTTTACTATTTGATTTGACCAAACATGGTCAAAATGTCCGTGAGTATTTAAAACGGCAATTGGATTTTTCGCATTTGCTTCTATCCAAGACAAAGCGCCTACTCCTGGATCAATAATAATATCTTTATTATCAATAGTTACAATGTAACAATTTGTTTGATAATCGCCCATAGGATGTAGTTTAATTTCCATTTTAAACCTTAGTTTGATAAAATTCTTTCATTATATCAAAAAAGAGGTTAATTAATGTATTATTTTACTATGCTTGAAGAAGTTTTATTAACAAGCAAACCAAAAGATAAAATTGAAAAATTTTATAAATTTTATAAACTTTTTTTGGATAATAAACTTATTTTTGATGATAATTATAAAGCTTTAAGCCTAAAAGAGCCTTCTTATTCATCTTTTTTAGAAATAATTAAACCAACAGCTTTACCTCCTATAAAAAACTTTAAAACTATTGAAGGTAAAAAATATTTAGTTCATACTATTTTACACATTGAATATTCAGCGATTGACTTAGCTTTAGATGCAGCACTTAGATTTCATAATTTGCCTTTAAAATATTATCAAGATTGGTTAGAAGTAGCAGAAGATGAAATACGACACTTTTTGATGCTTGAAGGGTTACTTACTGAACTTGGAGGAACTTATGGAGATTTTCCTGTACATAAAAATTTATTTGAAGCTATGGAGCAAACTCCTGATTTTTTAAGAAGAATGGCAGCAGTTCCTAGATATCTTGAAGCGAATGGACTTGATCAAAATCCAAAAATTATGGAAAAGTTAAATTCAAATAAAGATGAATTTAATGTAAGATTTATTGAAGCTTTAAAGGTTATCTTAGAAGAAGAAGTAAGTCATGTAAAAAAAGGTGATTTTTGGTTTAAATATGAGTGTGAAAGGTTAAATTTAGAGCCTGAATCAACTTATTTAGAAATAATAGAAAAAGTTTTTCCAGGAAGTACGAGTAGAAAGATGGATTTGAACTTTATTGCTAGAAAAGAGGCAGGTTTTTCTTGTAATGAGTTAAAAAAATTATCAAAAAAAGAAGATTGTAACTAAATGATAAATTCAAATTACGAAATAGCAATAGCAAAAGCTTATAATCAACAAAGTTCAAATCAAGAAGTTGATAAATTTTTGAATACTTTAGTTGATGTGAACAATGAAAATAAATCTTCTAAAACAGCTGATTTAAGTTATGAAAATATAAAAGGTATAACTTTAGAAGAGATAGAAAAATTGTTTCAAAATGAAGATGATAAAAATATGGCAAAGAATTTAAGACTTGCTACACTGTTTTCAAAAGATGAGAATCTATCAAAAGCTTTATTTAACGTAATTTTAGGTCAACCTTTTACAGTTGGATTTGAATATTTAACTGATAGATATAGTGATAAAAATAGTTATTTTAAGTCAAAATATGGAAATTCATCTTTATTTAATCTATTGCATCAATCAATTACAAATAAAGTGAATCAAAACACTTCTAATACAGATGTAATATCTCAAGATATGCTAGATAACATACTTTTAGAGATAAACTCTTTTGATTTTATGAGCAGTTTTTCTAAAACTTCAAAAGATGGTTATAATAAATATAAAAACAAAGATGATAGATATTCATTTTTATATGAAGATTATAGTTTAAAATATGAAGAACTGCTAACTAAATATAAAGAGTTAGATAACTACAATACAAATTTAATTAAGCAGTTTTAGTTAGAAAATATTCACAGTAAATTTGATTTTTAAACCTTCAAGTTCATCTACTTTTATAGTTGAAGAGATATTTTGAGATTGAAGTTTACTTTGAATAGATTTTAGAATATGCCAAAATTTTTCGTTAAATGGTAAATCAATTTTTCTTATTTTATTTTTTTTGATGATTTCAACAATAGCTGAAACACAATAATAGTAAAAGATTTTATTTTTTGCTCTTTGAATTTTGTAAGTTCTCATTAGTTTTAGATTTTCTAAATATATATTTTTTTCAATATCACTCAAAGTTGTTCTATTTTCTACTTCTTTTTCTTCTTCATCTAAATGTTTTATATAGCTTTTAACTTTTTCATCTAATTCAGTATCTATTTTTGAGTAAATAGAAGAGATTATTTTTAATATTTTTTCCATATTTAGTTCTTCTATTTTTATTGAATGAGAGTGATTTTTTGTAGAATCATAGTCATTATTTAAAGCATTTAAAATTTCATAAGCAAAAGGAAGATAGATAAATTTATCATCTTTCCCTCTTTTAAAAGATATTCCATGTTGACTTATAATTGGTCTAAAACCAGCATATTCTAATTTCATTTTTTAACCTTTAAAATTTTGAATTGGGAATAGGGTAGTTATTAATAACAAAATCAATATCTTTATCCCCACGACCACTAAGACTTACTAAAATAGTTTTTTCTTTATCTAAAGTTTTTGCTAATTTCATAGCAAATCCAACTGCATGAGCTGACTCTAAAGCTGGAATGATTCCTTCTAGTTGAGATAATTTATAAAAAGCATCAACAGCTTCATTATCATCACAAAGTCCAACCTTACTTCTTCCAGTTTCTTTTAGATAAGCGTGTTCTGGTCCAACACTTGGATAATCAATCCCACTTCCAATAGAATAAACAGGAGCTGGGTTTCCATCTTTATCTTTTAACATAATAGAGTTGAATCCATGCATAATTCCTTCTTCTCCATAAGTTAAAGATGCTGAGTGTTCACCTATTTTATTACCTTTTCCTAAAGGTTCAACACCATAAAGTTCTACTTCTTTATCATCAATAAATCCAGAAAAAATCCCCATAGCATTACTTCCACCACCAACACAAGCAGCAACGGCATCTGGAAGTTTCCCTTCGTGTTCAAAAAATTGCTCACGTGCTTCAAATCCAATAACACTTTGGAAATCTCTTACCATCATAGGAAATGGATGAGGACCAACAACAGAACCTATACAATAAATAGAGTTTTTTGTATCAGCTAAATATGCTTCAAATGCTGAATCAACAGCTTCTTTTAAAGTTTTAAGTCCATGAGTTGCTGGAACAACTTTTGCTCCAAGAATTTTCATTCTAACAACATTTGGATGTTCTTTTGCAATATCAACTTCACCCATATGAATTTCACATTCAAGTCCAAAATAAGCCGCAGCAGTTGCAAGTGCAACACCATGTTGACCAGCTCCTGTTTCAGCAATTACTTTTTTCTTTCCAAGATGTTTTGCTAAGATTACTTCAGCCATACAATGGTTTAATTTATGAGCACCAGTATGATTTAAATCTTCTCTTTTTAGATAGATTTTTGCTCCACCACAAAATTGTGTTAGATTTTTTGCAAATGAGATTGGAGTTGGTCTTCCTTGATAGTGTTTTCTAACATATTTTAACTCTTCTATAAATTTAGGAGAGTTTTTTAATTCTTCATAAGCTTTTTTGATTTCTTCAAAAGGTTTTTCTAATTCAGGAGGAATAAATGAACCTCCAAATTTACCAAAAAAACCATTACTATCAGGCATACTTTCTAAATATGATTTGTTCATTTATTTTCCCCTAAATATATTTATAAAATTTTTATGAAAACCATTTTTTTACTTTATCAAACATTCCTTCGAAAGTTGTTTCATGAGGTTTACTTTCTATTCCAAAACTATCTTGTAGTTTTTCTAAAAGTTCTTTTTGTTCATTATTTAAAGCTTTTGGATATTCAATTTTTATTTGAATAATTAAATTACCTTTTCCATAACCTTGAACAGATTTAACACCTTCACCTTTAAAAGTAAATTGTTGTTTATCTTTAGCACCTTTTGGAATTTCAAGTTCAAGTTCTCCTCTTAAACTTGGAACTTTTATTTTTCCTCCTAAAGCAACTTGCGTAAAGAATATTGGAGCTTCAAAATAAATATCATCATCATGTCTTACAAAGTGAGAATCTTCTTTTACAGAAACTTGTAGATATAAATCTCCTCTTTGTCCATTTGGTGCAATATTTCCTTTATTTGATACTCTAATTCTCATTCCATCATTTACACCTTCTGGAATATCAACTTTAAAGTTATCTTTTATCTCTTCGTAACCAGTACCTTTACAAGATTTACAAGAATCAGTTGTTGCTTGACCAGTTCCACCACATCTTGGACAAGTTTGAGCAAAAGTCATAAATCCTTGTCTTGAGTGAACTTGTCCTTGTCCTTTACACGTAGGACAAGTTGATAGTTTTCCATCTTTTGCACCAGTTCCTTCACAAGATTTACAAGCAGTTTTGTATTTGTAATTTATCTCTTTATTACAACCAAAAACAGCTTCATTGAACTCAAGTTTTACTTCGATAGTAACATCTAAGTTATAATTGTAAGTTTTTCTTTCTCTTCTGCTTCTTGAACTTGTTCCAAATCCAAACATCTCTTCAAAAATAGAACCTAAATCATCAAATCCACCAGAAAAACCACCACCTCTTTGACCATGTCCTTCTAGTCCAGCTTTTCCATATCTATCATAAATAGATTTTTTTTCATCATCGCTTAAAACTTGATAAGCTTCATTTATAGCTTTAAATTTTTCTTCTGCTTCATTATCTCCTGGGTTTTTATCAGGATGATATTTCATAGCCATTTGTCTATAAGCTTTTTTAATGGTACTTTTATCTGAATTTCTGCTAATTTCTAATAGTTCATAATAATCAATTTCAGTCAATTTTGTACTCCGTAAAAAAAATATAATAAAAATTTAACAAGCGTGTATTTTATCCAAAGCTTAATTAAAATTATTATAAATCTTAGATATAATCCCAAAATGAATAAAGGACTAGAAAAATTTTATGAACTTGTTGAAGCTTTCGAATCTTTACCAACAATAGGTAAAAAATCGGCATTAAGGCTTGCTTATCATATCGTTATGAATGACAATTATTGTGGTATAAAAATTGCGCACAGTATAGAAAATGCTTTGAAAAATATCACAAAGTGTTCAAGATGTGGTTCTATGAGCGAGCATGAAATTTGCGAATTTTGCTTAGATGAAAATAGAGATAACGAAAAACTTTGTATTGTTCAAAGTGCAAAAGATATTTTTGTAATAGAAGATTCAAATCAATTTGATGGAAGATATTTTGTAATAGAAGAGTTAGACCAAGATGTTTTAGACTCTTTGCAAAGATTTATTTTAAATAATGAAGTAAAAACTATTCTTTTTGCAATAACTCCGTCTATTGCAAATGATGCTTTTATTTTATTTATTGAAGATAAATTAAAAGATTTTGATATAAAATTTACAAAAATTGCGCAAGGTGTTCCAACTGGAGTTAGTTTAGAAAACGTAGATATTTTATCGTTATCAAAAGCAATACAAAGCAAAGTTGAGATTTAAGATATAATGCAAAACAGAATAATTTGCCAAAAATGTATTCATTATTTTGTAACTTGGGAACCTAGTAAACCTCATGGTTGTAAATCTTATGGATTTAAATCAAGGATGATACCATCGATGGTTGTGAAAAATAGTAGTGGTGAAGATTGTAAATTTTTTAGTCCAAAAAATCAAGCTAATAGGAGTTAAATTTGTTGTATAAAGATTTTAAAGAGAGTATAAAAACTTTAGGTTTTTTAACTATTGAAGATTTTATAAATTATTCAGGTGTTTCATCTAATGAAATTTTAAATTGGGAAGAAAAAAATGAAGTTCCTTATGTTATTTCATTACTTTTACATCTTATAAAAGGCGAAAAAGAAGTTTTACCAGCAAATTTAGCTTTAGATAGCCTTGTAGAAGAGTGTTTCCCTTTAGCAACACTTTTAGAAGAAGCTTCATCTTTCCCTCATAAACTCGAAGAGATGTTTTTATTACAAAAAAAATTAAATGATTCAACAAATGGAAATAATTGGGAATTAGGTGTTAATAAATACGGAAAAGAGATAAATTGGCTTAGATGTATTCATATGGAAGTAGCTGAACTTATTGAATCAACTCCTTGGAAACACTGGAAAAATATCAATGCAAACCCAGATATGAATAATATTCATGTTGAACTTGTTGATATTTGGCACTTTTTAATGTCTTATATCTTACAAGAAACAAATGTTCCTAAAGCAGTATCTTTGGTAAATACTCATTGTATTTATGAAGCATCTTCAAATATCGATGTAAGACTTATGGTAAGAGAAGCTGAAAAGCTATCTTATATCTCTTTAGCAATAGATACAGGAAATATGCCTTCATTTAGCGGAATAGAGAGATTTATTGACCAATTCTTTAGATGTTGTAAAATTTCTGGTTTATCATTTACTTGGTTACAAAAACTTTATATTGGAAAAAATTGTTTAAACCAGTTTAGACAAGATAATGGTTATAAAGAAGGAACTTATATAAAAGTTTGGAATGGAAATGAAGATAACGTTGTAATGGTAGATTTACTAGAAAAAATGGAAGATGTAAGTTTTGATGACTTATATTCAAAATTAAAAGAAGAGTATTCTAAAAATAGATAAATTTTTCTTTATAAAATTTTTATATTTTTAATAGTTTTTTTGATTCTCTCTTTATAATAAATGAAATATAATTGACATAACAAACCTAAAAGGAGGTTGTTATGTCAGCTCCAAATATTATAATGCTCTCTATCTTAAGTATCTTAACTTTAATTTTATTATTTAAATTGCCAAAAGCATAAAATGAAAAAGATATTTATTAAATATAAAGAGTATTCTTATATCTTCAAAGCTTTGGCTATATTACTTTTTATAACAGTAATTTGTAATATATTTAGAGAACATTTAGATATTATAAATATCGCTTTAATTCATATAATTCCAGTTATTGTTGTAGCAATTCATGGAAATATAAAAGCTACTTTTTTTATAACTTTTTTAAGTGTTTTATTTTTAAGCTTCTTATACATTCCTCCTTTATATAGTTTTAATGTGAGCAATGAGTTGTATCTTTGGAGTTTTTTAATTTTTGGAGTTGTTGGATTGATTATTACGATTCAAGCCAAAAATTTAATTACCCAAAAAAAACAAAATGAATTAAAAGAGAGTTTACTTAATATAATCTCTCATGATTTAAGAACACCCCTTTCAACAATTCATGGAACTATAAATCTTATTTTGTCAAATGACAAATTAGATGCTAAGAGTTTATATCCACTTTTGGAAGATATAAATTATGCTTCAATAAGTATGAAAAGATTGATAACAAATCTTTTGGATAGTACAAGATTATCAAATAAAAATTTTGATTTAAAACAAGAATGGTGCGATTTTGAAGATATTATTGGAGTCGCTTTAAATGAATTTTCTCAAAAACAAAATGATGAAAAATTAAACATAAAAATAGATGAGCTGGCTCTTTTTTGGGGAGATAATATACTTTTGACTCAATTAATTGTAAATCTACTTGATAATGCTTTCAAATACTCGAAAAGTGATTCAAAAATAGACTTAGAAATAGAAAATTTAAATAATTTTATAAGGATTAAAGTATTTAATGAAACAGAATATATTTATAAAAAGAAACTGAAAAATATTTTTGATAAATTTTATAGGCTTGAAGATACAAATGATATTTCAGGAAGTGGTATTGGATTGGCTATTTGTAAAAGTATAGTAAAACTTCATAATGGAGAGATAAAAGCTGTTTCAAAAGATAATGGAATTTTAATAGAGATTGAACTACCAATAGTAAAAAGAGTAAATCTATGATAAAAAATTTGATACAAATAATTGAAGATGATAAATCTGTAAAAAAACTTTTAGAAATTGCTTTTAAAGAGTTTGAATTTGAATTTATTTCAAGTGAAAATAAAAAGAATGCTTTATTAATGTTTTTAAGTCACAATCCAAATTTATTAGTTGTAGATTTGGGATTGCCAGATGGCGATGGAAAAGATTTAATAAAACAAATTAGAGAGATTTCAAAAGTTCCAATTATAGTTTTAACGGCACGTCATGATGAAAAAGAGATAATCGCAGCTCTTGATGTTGGTGCTGATGATTATATAACAAAACCCTTTTCCGTAAATGAACTACTTGCTAGAATTCGAGCAAATTTAAGAAGAACCGCAAATATTGAAATTGAATCAGCAAATAGATTTATTTGTGATGAACTTGAACTTGATATTGTCTCAAGAGATATTTTTTTTAAAAAAGAGAAATTAAAATTAACTCCAATAGAGTATGAATTACTAAAATATTTTATGTTACATGCAAATAAAACTTTAACTCATAAACAAATACTTCAAGAAGTTTGGGGAACTGCTTATCAAAATGAAATGCCATATTTAAGAACTTATGTAAATACTTTAAGAAAAAAGATTGAAGAAAATAGTACAAGACCAAAATATATCAAAACGGAGTCGGGCATTGGTTATAGGTTTTCTTTTTAGGAATATATGATGGAACATAGATACGTAAAATCAATCTTTTTAGGTTATGTGCTTATTATATTCTTTGGTGCATTAATTTTAAGTTTGCCTATTTGTCACATAGGAGAGTTAAAATTTATTGATGCCATTTTTACTTCAGCAAGTGCTACGAGTGTAACTGGATTGATTGTAAAAAGTACTTCTGAAGATTTTACTTTTTGGGGAGAATTAGTTATTTTGATTCTAATTCAAATAGGTGGAATAGGGTATATGACTTTAGTTATTATTTTCTTTTTATCTTTAAAACAAAATATAAACTTCGATGCTAAAAGGGCTATAAAGCAATCTTTAGATTTGCCAAATGGAGATGCAAAAGAGTTTGTAAAAAAGATTATTTTAGTTGTATTTTTGATTGAATTAATTGGTGCAACTATATTATCTTTTCAATTTTTGGAAAAATATGAATTAAAAGATGCTATTTGGTATGGAATATTTCATAGTGTTAGTGCTTTTAATAATGCAGGTTTTTCTCTTTTTACAGATTGTTTAATATCTTATCAAGGAGATTTTATCACTCTTTTTACTCTATCAATGTTAATTATTTTTGGAGGTTTGGGTTATTTTGTTTTGATTGAGATATATGAAAATAGAAAATTTTCAAAAAGATTTTCAATTCATACAAGAATTATGCTTTATGGAACGCTTATTTTGATAATTGGTGGAATGTTTTTATTTTTATCAATTGAGTGGAATAATCCAAAAACTTTTGGGCAATTAGACTTTTTTGAAAAGATTTTAAATTCATTCTTTTTATCTGTAAATTTTAGAACGAGTGGATTTAATAGTATTGATTTATCTTATTTAAAAGATTCTTCTTTGTTTTTTTCAACTATATTTATGATGATTGGAGCAGGTCAGGGAGGAACAGCAGGTGGGATGAAGATAACAACTGTTGCCATTTTGATAATTTCAGTTATTTATATTTTAAAAGATAGCAATCAACAACCAAATATTTTTAAAAGAACAATTGAACAAAAACATATAAATAAAGCTTTGGCAATTATTATAAGTTCATCTTTTTTTGTTTTATTTGCAACACTGCTTTTAGTTGAAACTCAAAACCTACCATTTTTAAAAATATTGTTTGAAGTGGTTTCTGCTTTTGGAACAGTTGGTGTATCTACTGGAAATGGTGGAATTTTGAGTTTATCTGAACAGTTCGATAGTTTTGGAAAGAGTTTAATTATTGTTTTGATGATAGGTGGAAGATTAGGTGTTTTTGCTTTTGGAATTATTTTATTAGGAAAAGCAAAAACTAAACATTTTAAATATCCAGTAGGAAAGATAGTAATATGAAAACAATAGCAGTTATAGGTTTAGGAAAATTTGGATTTTATGTTGCAAAGAGTTTATCAAGATTAGATGTAAAAGTTATTGCAGTTGATAATGATGAAAAAAAAGTTCAAGAAATAAGCGAATTTATTGATGATGCTTATATTGTTGATAGTATGAGTAAACAAGCTTTACAAGAAGTAGGTATTTACAATCTTGATACAGTAATTGTAAGTATTGGAGAAAATATAGAAGCTAGTATATTAACTGTAATGGCTTTAAAAGATTTGAATAATAAAGTAATCATCGCAAAAGCAATAAATTCGACACATGGAGATATATTATCAAAAATTGGAGCATACAAAGTTATTTATCCTGAAAAAATAGCTGGAAGAATGTTAGTTAAAAAACTTCTTGATACTATAACTGTTGAAGAGATAGATATAAGTAATACGATTAAGATGGTAAAACTTTTTGCAAATGATAATTTTATAGATAAAAAAATTTCTCAAATAGAAGAAGAATATAAAAATATAAAAATGGTCTCTTATAAAAGTTTAGGAAATTGGTTTATAAATATTGATTCATCATATGTTATAAAAAAAGATGATTTATTAGTTTTTATTTGTGAAGTAAAATATGTAAATGATTTCTTATCAAGGGTAAAATAATAGGTTTTAAGGCCTATTATTTATCTATATTCATTTTTATATTTTACATAACGACCTGCATGAGCTATAAGTTTATCCACATCTTCTTGAGATAATTGTTTTACTACTTTTGCGGGACTTCCCATAATCATACTTCTTGGTGGAAAAACTTTTCCAGCAGTTACAAGTGAATTTGCTCCAACGATACTTCCTTCTCCAATTACAGCATTATCTAAGATAGTTGCACTCATACCAATTAAACAATTATCTTCAATAATACAACCATGAAGCATAACTTTATGTCCAACTGTTACGTTATTACCAATTATAGTTTTACTATTTGTATCTGTATGAATACAAGATAAATCTTGAATATTTGTATTTTTTCCAATTTTAACTTCATTTATATCTGATCTTATAACACAGCCAAACCAAACAGAAGAATCCTCGCCAATTTCGATGTTTCCTATTAAATCTGCACTTGGTGCAATCCAAGCACTTGGGTCAATTTTTGGGTAAAATTCTTTAAATTTTAATATCATAAAAAAACTCCTTATTGTAAATTGGGATTATAATAAAAGAATATAGCATTAAAATTACAAAAAAATTTTAATTTTTTGCTTAATAATCCGAATTATTTTATATAATGTCAAATATTTTTACATAGGAAATTTTATAGGAGAGGATATGGATATTATAGAAAGAATTAAACCACTAGTAGAAGAGATAGCATTTAAGAAAGTTGAAATAGATGAACCTTTATATACTTCAAATTTAATTGATAGTATGGGAACAGTTGATTTAGCTATGATGCTAGAAGAAGAGTTTAATATCAAAATTGATACAAGAGATATTATTGAAAGTAATTTTGATAGTATAGAAAAATTGGCAAATTATATAAAAAGTAGAATTTAGTGAATAAATTTTTTATAAATATTTTTGCTTTATTTATTTCATCTTTTATCGTCTTTTTAGGAATTTTTATTTTTAAAGATGAAATTCTTGAATATTATACAAAACCTTTACAAGATACACTACAAAAAACTGTAAGTTTACAAACTGATTTAGAAAGTGGAAAGATTGTATTATTTGGTTCGTCAGAATTAGTAAAATATCCTGATCAAAGATTTTTACCACAAAAGTTTTTTAATAATGAATTAAACATACCATTAAGAGTTCAAGGTAACGAAGGACATCAAACTTTTGTAATAATGTCTCAATTAGCAGCTTTAGATAATCAAACGATAAGAAATAATGCACGAATTGCAATTCTTTTATCTCCAAGTTGGTTTACAGGCTCTAATGAAAATGGTTTAACTATACCAAAGTTTTTGGAATATATGTATTCAGGAATGATGAATAAACTATATTTTGAAAGCGAAACAGATAATAAATATAAATATTTGATAAGTGATTATATAAAAGAGAATGTATCTTTAATAAAAGACCCAAGTTTTATATATAAATACCCTTTAAACGTTTTAGAAAAAGATTATCTAAATAATGAAATTAAGAAATTTATAATTCAAAATTTTGATTATAAAAATATAAAAGTAGAAACACTAAATTATGTTAAACCAAAATTGGACTATGATAAATTAAGAATTGAAGCTAAAAATATTGAAATTTCTTCTTCAAATAATAGTTTTGGCATTAATAATGAATACTATTCAAAATATATTGAACCAGAAATTGCAAAAAATAATTTTCCATTTACAGTAGTGATTCCTCCTGAATTAGATAAAAACCAAGAATTTCAAGATTTTTTAGTATTACTTGATTTTTTAGATAAATATAAAATAAAACCATTATTTATAATGCAAGATTTGAACCCTTATGTTTTTGCAGGTAATAGAGAAGAAGCTAATGAATTAATGGCTATAATAAAGTCAAAAGTCTTAGAACATAATTTTGAGTATATGGATATGTGGACATATAAAAAAGAAGATTATGAAATGAATACTTTAACAGATATTGTTCATTTAGATGAGTTAGGTTGGATAAAAGTCAACCAAAAAATTATAGATTATTTTATGAAGTAAGGTAGTTTGATTGAAATATTTTTTAAAAATCTTTTTTATATATTTATTTTTAATAGTTGGTCTTTTGCATATTTTAATGGATGCAAATATAAGTGATTTAATAGGAAATGATGTTGAATCGGATGTTGAATTTGTCTATGAGGAATTTTAGTGGAAGATTTTTTACCTTTTTCAGGAATAGGCTTTTTTGCCATAAGTTTCATTTTTATTCTTTTTTTGCATCTATTCAAAAATGTTCTAAAAAAATTTGTTTCATATAAAACAGTTATATTTTTGTCAGTTGTTATTTATATAGCTATTTGTATTCCACACTCTTACAAGCTTTTTCTTTTACTTCTTTATGTTTATATAATTTATATTATTTTTGTATCAAACAACTATCAAGAGACAATTTTCCCTATGATTGTTATTGCTTTTCCTATGATTTTACACAAAGTAGATATTGATCCAATCTTCAAAATTATTGGTATTTCATATATTACATTTAGAACAATTCAAGCGATTGTTGATAGTCAAAATTATGGAAAACTATCTTTTATGGAGTTTACATCTTTTTTACTTTTCCCAACAACACTTTTAGCAGGTCCAATTGATAGGTCATATAGATTTCAAGAAGATTTAAAAAAAGGTTATGAAAATTTAACTTTACAAAATGTTGGTAAAGGATGGGATATTTTAATTGTTGGAGTTTTATTTAAGTTTGTAATTGCACAATTAGTAGCTATGTATTGGCTAGCAAAAATTGATGAAAATAGTACAAATTTACTTGATATGGCAAATAGTGCTTATTCATACACAACATATTTATTTTTTGATTTTGCTGGATATAGTGCAATGGCAGTAGGTTTGAGTTTTATGATAGGAATTTTTATCCCAATGAACTTTAATCATCCATATCTTGCACCAAATCCTCAAGATTTTTGGAGAAGATTTCATATTACTTTAGGAACTTGGTTGACAGATTATTTCTTTAAACCTTTATACAAATATTTACATCAATATCCATATTTGAAAAATAGAAAATTGCTTCTACAAAATATAGCAATAACTTGTACTTTTTTGCTTATGGGAATGTGGAATGGTTTAACTTGGTATTTTATTTTTAGTGGTTTTTTATTTGGAATTTATTCAAGTATTCACAATGCTTATGTTTTATATGTAAAAAAAGGAGGATATGACTATTTTTCATTTTTCCCTGAAATTATAAGTATAAATTTAAAAAGGTTTTTGATGATAAATGGTGCAGTTTTTGCTTTATATTTTTTTAGTGGGAGGGTTCCGTTATGAGATTTGATTTTAAACTTTTAGATTTTGTTGAGTGTGAAAAAGATGCTCAAAAATTAGCAGTTTGTGGAAGTAATAAAGATTTAACTTGGAATGAATTTAAAAGTGAAGTAGAACTTTTCAAAGAAAAACTTTTAAAATATAAGCTTCCTAAAGGTCATCCAGTTATTATTTATGGACATAAAGAAGTCGAATTCATAGTAAGCATGGTTGCTTGTATGAGCTTGGGATATCCATATATTCCTATTGATACTATTTATCCAAAAGAGAGAGTTGATAAAATATTTGGAATTGTAAAATCATCTATAATTATTGATATTATAGAAAATAAAATAGATTTTGATGAAAAAAATCTTTCTACAACATACTTTTTAGATGACCCAATTATTTATATAATTTTTACATCAGGAAGTACTGGTGAACCAAAAGGTGTACAAATAACACAAAATTCTATTTTAGATTTCCAAAATTGGTTAAATAATGATTTTGGATTACCTCAAAATAGTGTATTTATGAATCAAGCACCTTTTAGTTTTGACTTATCAGTTTATGAGTTAGTTGGATTTTTAAGTTTTGGTGGAACTATTGTTTTAAATAGTAAAGATACAATAGAAAATCATCTTGAATATTTTGAAAGATTAAAAAAATATGCTTGTAATATTTGGGTTTCAACACCATCATTTATTAGTAAATTATTACTTTCAAGTGAATTTGTGGAAGATAATATAAAAAGTTTAAAAACATTTTTATTTTGTGGAGAAGTTTTACCATCAACTACTGTAAAAAGAATAAAAAACAATTTTCCAAATTCAAGAGTTTTAAATACTTATGGTCCAACTGAAGCTACTGTTGCTACGACAATAGTAGAAATAACACCAGAAATTTTAGAAAAATATTCTAAAAATTTACCTGTTGGTTATGTAAAACCTGGAACAGTTATAAATTTATTAGATATTGATAGTGAAAATATAGGTGAAATGGAAATAGTTGGAGATAATGTATCTATTGGATATTTCAATAATGAAGAGTTAAATAAGCAAAAATTTGAAAAAAAATATGAAAAAAGAAGTTTTAGAACTGGAGATTTTGGGTATTTTGAAGATAATTTACTCTTTTTTGCAAATAGAAAAGATGAACTTATAAAACTTCATGGGTTCAGAATTGAATTAGGTGAAATTGATAAAGAACTTACAAATAATGAGTTTATAGAAGAAGCTATTACAATTCCTTTAAAAAGAGGAAATGAAGTAGTAAAACTTATCTCATTTATTGTTAGTAAAAATGATTTGGATATTGAAAAGTTAAAAAATGATATTTCAAAAAATCTTCCATATTATATGGTTCCATCAGATATTATTATTTTGGATAAATTTTCATATAATGCAAATCATAAAATAGATAAAAATGAGTTAATAAATATTTATAAAAATATGTAGAAAATAAGAAAGCTAAGGTTTTAACCCTTAGCTTGAAGTGTGATTATTTTTTATTATTTTTTTTACCTGCAATGATAAATCTTAGAGCGTTAAGTCTGATAAATCCTTCTGCATCTTTTTGGTTATAAACTTCATCTTTTTCAAAAGTTGAATAAGCATCATCATAAAGAGATTTGCTAGATTCTCTTCCTACAACAGTTACATTTCCTTTATAAAGTTTTAATCTAACAGTTCCTTCTACATTTTTTTGAGTTGCATCAATAGCAGCTTGAAGCATTTCTCTTTCTGGTGAGAACCAATATCCTTGATAAATTAGTTTTGCATATCTTGGCATTAATTCATCTTTTAAATGTGCAGCTTCTCTATCTAGTGTTAAAGACTCTATTGCTCTATGAGCTTTTAGCATAATTGTTCCACCTGGAGTTTCATAACAACCACGAGCTTTCATACCAACATATCTGTTTTCAACAATATCAACTCTTCCAATTCCATGTTTATTTCCATAATCATTTAAAGTTTTAAGTAAAGTTGCTGGTGATAACTCTTTTCCATTTATAGAAATAGGGTCTCCATTTTTATATCCAATAGTAATATATTCAGCTTCATCTGGTGCTTGTTCAGGAGAATTTGTCCATAACCACATTGATTCTTCTGGTTCATTTGCTGGATTTTCTAAGTGTAAACCTTCATAAGAGATGTGAAGTAAATTTGCATCCATAGAATATGGGCTGATTTTTGGATTTCCATTTTCATCAACGTGTTTTTGTGATATTTCAATTCCATTTTTTTTAGCATATTCAAGTAAACTTTCTCTTGAATTTAAAGTCCACTCTCTCCAAGGTGCAATAACTTTTAAATCTGGATTTAAAGCTAATGCTCCAAGTTCAAATCTTACTTGGTCATTTCCTTTTCCTGTTGCTCCATGACTTACTGCTTCTGCACCTTTTTGGTTTGCAATTTCTACAAGTTTTTTAGCAATTAATGGTCTTGCAATAGAAGTTCCTAAAAGATATTCACCTTCATAAATAGCATTTGCTCTAAACATTGGGAAAACATAATCTTTAACAAACTCTTCTTTAATATCTAAAATAAAAACATTTTCAGGTTTTATTCCACAAGCAATAGCTTTTTGTCTTGCAGGTTCAACTTCTTCACCTTGTCCTAAATCAGCTGTAAAAGTGATAACTTCTGCATTATATTCATCTTGAAGCCATTTTAAAATAATAGAAGTATCTAAACCTCCACTATATGCAAGAACAACTTTTTTTATATCTTTTTTACTCATAAACATATCCTATTTTTGGTTATTTTAATTTGCGATTTTATCTAAATATCTATTAAAACAGTTTTAGTTATAATCTATCTTATGAGAATAGATAAATTTTTAAACGCAGTTAATATTACTAAACGAAGAGCAGTTGCTGAAGATATGCTTGAACATAAAGTAGTATTTTTAAATGATCAAGCTGTAAAAAAAGCTAAAGAGGTAAAAGTTGGAGATATTATAGAGATAAAATATCTTGAAAAAAGTGAAAAATTTAAAATTTTACAAATACCATCTACAAAATCAACACCAAAATCAAAAATAGATGAATATGTACAAAAACTAAATTAAGTTTTTGTACTATTGAACCAAAGCTTTCAAACTTTTAGCATTAAATAGTTTTAAAGTCTCACTTTTTAGAGTTTTTAATTCTGTTGAATATCCATTCTTAGTAAAAATAACTATAATATCAGCAGATATATCTTCTTTTTTACAATCTTCTAAAAATTTGTTTAATTCACTTTTTTTCATCTTATTATCTGTATATTTAGAAAATCCAATTATTGTTTTATCTGAAGTTGTTTTTGCAACTATAGGAATTTGGATTTTTTCATTCCAGTATTGACCATGTTGTTTGATTTTATCTTCAATAAATGTATTTTTTACAAAAGATAAAGCTAATTCTTCGAATATAAAATCACTAAAATCAGACTCTCTTCCTTCGAATTTTATTTTAAATTCTTCATAATTTCCCTCTTTTATTCCTTTATAAATAGGAGAAATAAATCCAAACCAAAATCTAACAAATGGATTTGTAAAGATTAGTTTTTTTGGTGTTTTAGAATCATTTCTTTTACCTAAAAGAAAATTTTGTGAAGAGTCAATTTCTATAATCTCTTTTTCACAAAGTGATTCTACGCATTTCATACCTTCTTCAAAGCTTACATGAGCTCTTTTAAAAGCATTTGTTGTTTTTCTATCTCCTAGTGCTATTCCAGTAAGAATCGCACTATCAACATGATAACCACCTGTTAAACGATTTATTTCGCTTCTAAAATGATTGTAATTATTTAAAATATGTTTTTCTATTAGTTCTATTGTAGGTTTTGTTGTATCTATTTGTATATCAAGTCCACCAAATATCGTAAAATATTTTATTGCTATTTGCATATCTGTTATATTATTTATTTTACAAAAAATGCTGAATTGTTCTCTTATTGATTTATCTAATATAATCATATATGTCCTTATTTAAAAAGTGATTCTACAATAACAAATATCATATTTGAATAAATTTGATAATATTTATTTTTAGTAAAATATTGCATGAATATCAAAAAAGTAATATAGAAGTTCATATATTGTATAATTTAGTAGAGATATTTGTATTATAATTAGTCAAAATATATTGGCTGGTTAAGTTATTTGTTATAAAGGATAAACTAAGAATGTTTAATGAAACAAAGCTAAAGTTTGATGATATTTTTGAAAATAAACTTTCGCAAGAAGAAATAAGAGAATATTTATTAAATCTTTATGAAGTAGGAGAAACAGCATCTCAGTTAGCAGGAGCAGCTAGCGCTATGAGAGAGCATCTTATACCACTTCCAATTTCAGAAGAGTTAAGACAAAAATCAATAGATGTTGTTGGAACAGGTGGAGATAAAAGTTATAGTTTTAATATTTCAAGTACAGTTTCTATACTACTTAGTGCTTGTGGTTGTTATGTTGCAAAACATGGAAATAGAAGTGTTACAAGCAAAAGTGGAAGTGCTGATATGCTCGAAGCTTTAGGTATGAATCTGAATTTGAGTTTAGAAAATACAGCAAAAATGTTAGAAGAAACTGGATTTGCTTTTATGTTTGCTGCAAATCATCATCCTGCAATGAAATATATAACTCCCGTTAGAAAAACAATCCCTCATAGAACAATTATGAACATAGTTGGACCTTTATCAAATCCCGCTGGTGTAGAAAAACAAGTAATTGGAGTATTTGATAAAAGTTATATAAATAAAATCGCAGCTGCTTTAGATATTCTTGATAGCAAAAGAGCTATGATATTATCTTCAAATGATGGAATGGATGAAATATCAGTTTCTGATATTACTCATGCAACACTTCTGTTAAACGGAAAAATTACGGATATTGAGATAAATCCTGAAAATTATGGAATACCACTATCTAGTAAAGAAGATATTGTAGGAGAAGGCCCAGAATTTAATGCTAAATTAACAAGAGATATTTTATCTAAAAAAATCGTTGGTGCTAAACTTGATATTGTATTGTTAAATGCAGCAGCAGCACTTATTGTTGATGAAAAAGCAAGAGATTTTAAAGATGGTATAGATATGGCAAAAGAGGCGATTATTAGTGGTGCTGCACAAAATAAACTTGAGCAGATTATAAAAGTATCAAAGCAGTTAAGTTAAGGTAAAAAAATTGAAAAAAGAATTTGAATTAGACTTAGATAGTGTCGATGTTGTCGTTGATGAATTGAAAAAAGTTATTAATAATAAAAATTGTGTTGTAATTTTAAGAGGCGATTTGGCTAGTGGAAAAACAACTCTTGTTAAAAATTATGTAAAATCTTTGGGATTAGATGATTTAGTTACATCTCCTACTTTTTCTATACAAGCAGTTTACTCAAATAATATTTTCCATTATGATGTTTACAATAAGACTTTACAACAATTTATTTGTCTTGGAATGATTGAAGAGTTTGAAGCTGAAGGTGTACATTTTGTAGAGTGGGGCGATGAAAAGTTAGAAGATATTTTAAAAGATTATGGATTTCAAGTTGTATTAGTTGAAATTAGAAAAAAAGATGATAAAAGGTTGTATACAATAGATGCATAAATTAGAAATAAAAGATATTACAAAAACTATCAAAAAAACACAAATTTTAAATGGTGTTTCACTTGAAGTAAAATCAGGTGAGATTGTTGGACTTCTAGGACCAAATGGAGCAGGGAAAACAACAACTTTTTATACAGTTTGTGGATTAGTAAAACCTACAAGTGGAACTGTATATTTTGATGATAAAGATATAACAGAATATCCATTGCATAAAAGAGCATTAAAAGGAATAGGATATTTACCTCAAGAATCTTCTATCTTTAAAGATTTGTCAGTAGAAGATAATCTTATGCTTGCTGCTGAAATTATCACTGAAGATAAAGATGAACAACAAAAAAGAGTTGAAGAGTTATTAGAATTATTTAATATTGAACCTATTCGTCAAAGAAAAGGAGTTTCTTTATCAGGAGGAGAGAGAAGAAGAACAGAAATTGCAAGAGCATTAGTTTCTAAACCTAAATTTTTACTTTTAGATGAACCTTTTGCTGGAGTTGATCCAATTGCTGTTAAAGATATACAAGAGATAATTCACCAATTAACAAAAATAAATATTGGGGTTTTAATAACTGACCATAATGTAAGAGAAACTTTAGAGATTTGTGATAGAGCATACGTTATGAAAGCTGGAAGTTTACTTGCAAGTGGAACAAGTACAGAGATAAAAAATAACCCAGAAGTTAGAAAACACTATTTAGGAAAGAGTTTTAATTTTTAAACTGCTCTTTTCTAAAATTCATTTATATTTGGTTTTTCAATTGGTGCAGAAAAATAATAACCTTGAGAATAATCAACTCCTAGATCTTTTGCCATATCAAAAATCTCTTTATTTTCTACAAATTCTGCGATAGTTTTTAAATTTAGACTTTTTGCAAATTCGACTATAGTTTTTGTTATTTTGCGAGAGTTTTCATCTTTTGTAATATTTTTTATCAAAGAAGCATCAATTTTTAAATAATTAACATTCATTTTTAAAAGATGTTCAAAATTTGAATATCCTGTTCCAAAATCATCAATTGCAACTTTACAACCTAAGGTTTTTATCTCTTCTATAAAGTTGATCAATAAATCATAATTTTTGATACTTTCATCTTCTAAAATTTCAAAAACTACTCTATTTGTAATTTTATGTTTATTTAACATTGATTTTATAAATTCTAAAAAATCAGGTTCTATTATATCTTTATAAGAGATATTTAATGAAAACTCAAATGGCAAATTTTCAAATGTTTCAAAAGATTTTTTTATAACAGTTCTTGTAAGTTTTGAATACTGCCCTGATTTTTTTGCTACTTCTAAAAAGAAAAATGGTGAGATAACTTTTCCTTCTTCATCAATGAGTCTTACTAAGCACTCATATTTGTCAACTTTTAAAGTTTTATTATCTATAATTGGTTGAAAATATACTGTTATTTTGTCATTTAAAAAAGCAGTCTTTAGTTTTTTTGTCCAAAGCATATTGTTTTCATATTCATGAAGTTTATCAAGTTTTTCAAAAAATACTAAATAATCTTTGTGGTCTTTTTTTGCGCCTTGTAGTGCAATATCAGCAGTGATTAGTTTATTGTTTTTATCAGAAAAAGATATTCCAGCACACATTCTTATATATATTTCATTATGCTCATAAATTAAAACATTTTTATCTATTGATTCGAGTATTTTTTTAACTAATTCTATAAAATTTTCTTTAGATTCATCAGTTGTCGATATACAATATATATCTCCTGGAAATTTATATAGTTTTAGTTTATTGTCACTTTCTATTATTTGAGAGATTAATTTTGAGACATCATTTAAAATAATATCTCCAACTTTGTGTCCAAAAAAATCATTTATTTCTTTAAAAGAGTTGATATTAAATAATGCAATTGCTTTTATATGTAATATATTATTTTGTAAATCTTCTATTAATTTTGTTCTATTTGGAAGTTTTGTTAGATTATCAATATAAAGAAGTTTTTGTAGCTCAATTCTATGTTCTATAACATGAGAAATATCCGTTAAAATGATGATATTTATATCTTTTGTAGATAGAAAAATTTTTTGTATAGAAAAAAACTTTTTATTTTGATAAACATCTTTTATACAAACTTTTGAATTTTCAGTAATTTCATCTAAATTTCTAATACAATCTTTCTCAATTTCAAACAGATTATTTATACTTTTATATTTTTTATTTAATTCTTCTATAGAACAAATATCTAAAAGTTTATAAAAATGATTATTTGAAAATATTAGATTGTTTTTTGATATTACAAATATTGGACAATTAATGTTATTTATAAAAGATTCATAAAAATCTTCTTTTATTATCTCTTCTTTTAAATCTTTTTTACTTAAAGAATTTTCAATTATTGAAACTAATTTGTCGTTATTATTAATGTAAATATAATTGATATTTGTACCATTCTTTAAAACTTTTATTTTATCATTATTTGAAATATATATTATTTCTACGCTATTTTTAAGAAATTTTTTTATTTTTTTAAACTTTTCAAACAGATCAAAATTAACTATTATTATATCAATAGAATCAATTTCATCAAGAAGATTATTAAAAGTTGAAAATATGTGAATATTTATGTCTTTAAGTTTATTAGAAAAATCTTTTTTTAATTCATCGAATTTCAAATTTTCATTAATGACAAAAACATCACAATTCATCTGTTATCTTTCATTTGAAAAAAGCTTAATGGCTCGATTTAAATCTTCTTGTGTATCAATACCAAAAGATTTTGAAGTAACTTTTACCATTGCAATTTTTTTTCCGTTATCAATGGCTCTTAATTGCTCTAGTTTTTCAATATTTTCTAACTTTGAAGAATTTAATTTACAAAAATCATTTAATGATTTTTTTGTAAAACCATAAATTCCTAAATGTCCAAAATATGATGCATCTTTATGATGATCTCTATGGTATGGAATTTTAGCTCTTGAAAAATATATAGCATTTGATAGTTCATCTAAGATTACTTTTACATGATTTGGATCATCTGCTAATTCTGAAGTTATCTCTTTAAAACAAGAAGTTATCATTATATCTTCATTTGAATCTTTTATTTGTTTTACTCTATTTATTACTGCTTGTACAACTTCTGGTTCTATAAAAGGTTCATCAGCTTGTACATTTACTATAATTTCATCTTCACTTAAATTTAAAATGTTTGCAGCTTCATTTATTCTGTCTGTTCCACTATTATGTGCAGTTGAAGTTAAAACAGCATCAAATCCATATTGTGAAGCTAAATCTATAACTTCTAAACTATCTGTTGCTATTACAACTTTATCTAAGTTACTAACTTGTTTTGCAGTTTTTATTACCATAGGTAAACCTAAAATATCAACCATAATTTTATTAGCAAAGCGACTTGAGTTTAGTCTAGCAGGTATAATTATCATATTTCGTCCCCTTTTATTAACTTTAATTATATGATTTTAAATCTGAAATTAACATTCCATATATAAAACTATCTGTCCATTCATTCTTATTCCAAAAATCTTTTATAAAATGTGCTTCTTTTCTCATTCCAATTTTTTCACAAAGTTTGGCAGATGATAAATTTCTTGCATCCATATTTGCTTGTATTCGATGAATGCCTTTTTGCGTTAAAAGGTATTCAACTATAGCTTTTAAAGCTTCTGTTGCATAGCCATTGTTACTGTACTTTGGATTAAAAGTATATCCGATTTCAACACTATCTTTCATTTGAGTATACCAAATATTTATATCACCAATTACTACATTATCAAAAACACAAGCTAAATTGACAGCATAATCTTTTTCTAAATTAGCTTTTGATAATTTTAATTTAAATTCTTGATTTTTATTGTTTTCATTCCAAGCATCGTGAAGTAAGTATTTACAAGTTTCATCATCTTTATATATATTAAAAACATCGTTTAAATCATCAGTTTTAAAATTGCGTATTAACAATCTTTGTGTTTTTATGTACATACCAGCTCTTATTTTAGTCTTTATTTAAATGAGTTTATTATATTATAAAATCTCTAAACTCACATTGAAAGAAGATTATGAAAAAAACAATCACTATTATTGATACTTTTGGCTTTTTATTTAGAAGTTATTTTGCTTTACCTCCTTTAAAATCAAGAGATGGTTTTCCAACAGGTTTATTAACAGGTTTTATAAATTTTATATCAAATATTGGAAAAGATTTTGAAACTGATTATATAGTTTTTGCACTTGATGCAAAAGGTGAAACATTTAGAAATAAACTTTATAGTCAATATAAAGCGCAAAGACCTGAAGCTCCTGAAGATTTACTAACTCAACTTCCTATTGCTATTTCTTGGATAGAAAAGATGGGATTTAAAACAGCAATTAGAACTGGTTATGAAGCTGATGATATGGTTGCATCTATTGCAAATGACGCTAAGCAAAAAGGTTTAGAAGTAAGAATTGTTTCTCATGATAAAGATTTATATCAATTAATTGATGATGCAAATAGTGTTTATTTATTTGATCCAACAAAAAAAGTTATTATAAATGAAGAAAAATGTATAGAAAAATATGGAGTAAAACCTTCTCAATTTACAGATTATCAATCTTTATTAGGTGATACAGCTGATAATATTCCTGGAGTTAAAGGAGTGGGGGCAAAAACTGCTGAATCTTTAATCAAAGAGTTTGGTACTTTAGAAAATATTTATGCAAATATAAACAATATTGAGAAAAAACGAACAAAAGAGTTATTGATTGAAGGAAAAGAAAACGCAATTTTGTCAAAAAAACTTGTAACTTTAATGAATGATTGCCATTATATTGATAATTTAGAAGAGTTTATTTTACCAATAGAAAATCCTATTTTAAGAATTAGTGATATTTTACTTCAATATGATATGGCTAGAGTTCTTGATAGAATAAATAAAGATGGTATGGGATATCAAACTCAAATACCTTTACAACAAGTGAAAAAAGAAGAAAAAATCGAGTATATATTACTTAATAATGAAAATAGTTTATCTATGGCAATAAACACAATTCCAAGAGATGCCATCATATCTTTTGATACTGAAACTTCTGATTTAGATGTAAAAAATGCAAAACTTGTTGGTTTTTCTTTTGCTTATGAAGAAAATAAAGCTTATTATGTACCAATAGGGCATGTATATTTGGGAGTTGGAAATCAAATATCTTTAGAAGCTGCAAAAAATGCAATTATTCAATTAAATAGATACAAATTAGTTCTTCAAAATTTTAAATATGATTATGAAATTATTAAAAACAATTTTGATATTGAATTAAGACTTTATGCTGATACAATGATTTTATCTTGGCTTTTAAATACTAATGAAAAAGTAGGGCTTGATTATCAAATTGATAAATATTTTGACCATAAAATGATAAGTTTTACAGATGTTGTAAAAAAAGGTGAGAATTTTTCAAATGTAGATATAGAAAGAGCTTGTGAATATGCGGCTGAAGATGCTTTAATGACTTTAAGATTATTTAAAAAACAGTTAGAAATCTTTAAGGAAAAAGAGGAAGAAGAGATTTTAAATCTTGCTTTTGAAGTAGAGTTTGATTTTATATATGTTTTAGCAAATATGGAAATGAATGGAATAAAAGTTGATGTTAATTTATTAAAAGAGTATAAAGAGTTAAGCAATAAAAATATAAATGAATTGACAGCAAAAATTTATCAAACAAGTGGCGCTGAGTTTAATATAAATTCACCAAAACAATTAGGAGCTCTTTTATTTGAAACTTTAGGTTTACCAACTGCTAAAAAAACAAAAACAGGATATAGTACAGATGAAGCTGTATTAAATGGTTTGATAAATGAACATGAAGTTATACCTTTACTTTTACAATATAGAGAGGCTTATAAACTACAATCAACATATATTGAACCACTTTTAGAACTTGGTTCAAAAAGTGATGATAATCGAATCCATACATCTTTTTTACACACAGGAACAGCAACAGGACGACTAAGTTCAAAAAATCCAAACTTACAAAATATTCCTACAAAAAGTGATTCAACTATACAAATTCGAAAAGCTTTTATACCAAAAGATGGTTATAAACTTGTTGCAGTTGATTATTCTCAAATTGAATTAAGACTTTTGGCACATTTTAGTCAAGATAAAGCTTTAGTAGAAGCTTTTGAAAATGATTTAGATATACACTACCAAACAGCTGTTAAAATATTTGGAGAAGAAAATGCAAAAGAAAAAAGAGGTATTGCAAAATCTATAAATTTTGGATTATTGTATGGAATGGGAAGCAAAAAACTTGGTGAGACTTTAGGAATTCCTTCAAAAGAAGCAAAACAATATATTGATTCATATTTTGAAGCTTTTAAAAGTGTAAAAGATTATTTAAAATCTATTGAAGATTTTGCACATATAAATGGTTATGTAAAAACTTTATTAAATAGAAAAAGATTATTTGATTTCAATTCAGCAAATGCTATGATGAAAGCTGCATATTTAAGAGAAGCTGTAAATACTTTATTTCAAGGAAGTGCTGCTGATTTAATAAAACTTGCTATGATAAATATTTATCAAAAATATAAAGATAATGAAAATATTAAGTTACTTTTACAAATTCACGATGAACTTGTTTTTGAAGTAAAAGATGAATTTGTTGAAGAAATAACATTTAGTATTAAAAATATAATGGAAAATATTTACAAATTAAATGTTCCGCTAAAGGTGTCATTGAGCGTTGGTAGCTCTTGGAAGGATTTAAAATAAATTTTTTTTGACAATTAAAAGTTTTTTTGTTATTATTTGACAATTAAAATTATTATATAAAGAGTAAAAGATGTCAAAAATAATGAAGAATATAAGAAAATTATACAACACAAAAATAATATTTTTAAGCGATGACTCATCAGCTAAAGATAGTATAAAAGATAATTTTGTAGAACATTTTAAAGAAGTAAAATTTGCTTCAAGCTATGAGGAAGCTTTAAAACTTTCTCTGACGAACAATTATGATTTAGCTATTATTGATATTGATTTAGATGATAGTTCTTTTGCTGAATTATCTTCAAAATTAGTAGTATTACCAAAAATAGTTATTTCTAGTTCTGATAGCGATGATAAAGTTACAACAGCTATAAATTTAGAAGCATATACATTTTTAGCTAAACCTTTAAAAGTAATAGATCTAAAATTAGCTATTTTAATGTGTCTTAACCAAATGAAAAGAGTTGATAAAATCGAGTTTGATCAAGGTATTTATTTTGATGAATATAGAGATCAGTTCTTTAAAAAAGGTGGAACAGTAATTGATTTTACAAGACTTGAAAAATCATTTTTAAAACTTTTAATAGCAAGAAGAAATGAAGTTACAGATTATGATATGATTAAAGATATAGTATGGAAAGGTAAAGAGATGTCTATTTATACTATGAGAAATATTGTAAATAAAATAAGACAAAAAACTTATTATGAAATAATTAGAAATCATTCTAGTAAAGGATATACTATTGATATTTACAAAGGTGACTAGCCTTTAAGTATGAATAGTATTTTATAAAAAAATATGGAAGAACTTATCGTTTCAAAAGAGGAACTAATATATTTGTTTGAATCCAAAACCCTTGAAGATACTGGGAAAGGTTGGCTTTTGGAAGGTGAGTTTTTTGTTGATATTATAGCTTTGCACGAAGTTGAACCTAAGTTTTTAAGCGATATATCAAACGCTAAGTTTTATAAAATAGTTCTAAAGAAAGGTAAATAATTAATTTTTAATTATTATCTTTCTTCTAACTACATAAAAACCTACACAAATTGTTAATATTATAAGTGACTGTAAAATCCCCATCGTTAACCATTCTCCAACTAAAAAACCTAATTGACTATCTGGTTGTCTAAAGAATTCCGCAATAATTCTAGCTATTGCATATAATATCCCATACATAAGAGCTAATTGTCCATCAAAAGTTTTTCTTTTTCTATAAAATGCTAAAATCAAGAATACAAATAACCCTTCAAGTATTGCTTCATAAATTTGAGAAGGATGTCGTAAAACGCCACCTACATAGATTCCCCAAGGAACATCTGTAACTCTTCCTATTAGTTCTTGGTTGAAAAAATTTCCAAGTCTTCCAAATATATATGCAGCACTAACACCAAGTACGGCAATATCAGTTATAAACCAAAAAGAGACTTTGTTTTTTCTACAAAATAGATATGAAGCAATTATAAATCCAAAAAATGCTCCATGGTAACTCATTCCTGATATTCCTGCATAAACTCCATTTATATAAGGATTGAATATTTGCCAAGGATGAGTTATATAATACATTGTATGACTATCATAAAATAGTACATAACCAAGTCTAGCTCCTAAAATCACTCCAATTTCTGCCCACCAAATATATGAATCAAATAAATCATTAGAAATTGCTAATTTGTCATGTTTAATAAACCACTTTGCAACAAAAATAGCACTAAGAAGTGCTAATGCATACATTATTCCATACCAGTGAACAGCAATAGAACCTAAATTAAAAGCAACAGGATTAAAATGTGAGTATATATTTTGCCAAAATTCCATATTTTTAATCCTCTAAAGCTTGAGCTATTAACTCAATAGGGTTTTTAAACTCTACATCAACATTTGCTAAATATAAAGAGTTTGTTATTTGCATTCTACATGCGCTACATTCTGCACTTACTATTTGTGCTTTTGTATCTCTAATCATCGCTGCTTTTGGTGCACCTGCTGCTTTAGAAAACTCATATTTTTCAGTTTGCATAGTAACTCCACCAAATCCACAGCATCTATTTGAGTCACTCATCTCTTTTAATACATAGTTTTGTTTTAAAAGTTCTCTTGGTTCTTTCCATACACCTTGCATTTTTTTAGCGTGACATGGGTCATGGTAAGTTACCATTTGATCGAATTTTTTACCACTTTTAGCAAGTACCTCTTTTAATTCAGTATTATTTTCAAGCCATTTTGTTGCTAAAAATATTTTTTTTGATAATTTAATAGCTCTTTCTTTCCACTCTGGTTGATCATGTAAATAGTGTTCCCAATCTTTATTTATCATAGCACTACATGTAGCTTCTGGAATAATAACAGCATCAACTTCATCTATCCATGTTTCAAAATATTTGATATTCTCTTTTACTAAATAATCAACTGTATCAAAAGCACCTGTAAAATATGCAGGTGCTCCACAACAGAGTTGTTTTTTTGGAATTGTTATATCTAAATTTAATTTTTTTAGAATTTTTACTAAACTATCACCAGTATTTGTATAAGTATAGTTACTCATACAACCTATAAAAATAGCAACTTTTCCTTTTTTATTTTCTTCAATAGATTTATTTATTGCGGGAATATTTTCTGGATATTTATTTAAAAAACTTCTCTTATCTGCATAAGGTAAAACTCTTCCTTTTTTTACTATTGGTAATGAAAACCTTGGAAGTGCTGATTGTTTTGCAGAATCTAATTTTAAAGCACAAGTTTGGAAAACCCAACCTAATTTTGATAAAAAATCCATAGTTTTTCTATGTCTTAAAAGAAAAAAGAACAGCCTTTTATACCAAGCAATACCATATTTTTTAGCAATATCACTTCTTACTTGCTCAATAATCATATCTGTTGGTAAATCATTTGGACAAACTTCAACACAGTTTGTACATAAAAAACATGATTCAAATATATCTTTTGCATTTTTATCTAATTCTAATTCATCTCTTTTGTATGCTCCAAGTAGGTCGATAAATCCTCTTGGGCTTGTTGCTTCATCTTGATTTATATTGAAAATTGTACATACTGGTTTACATTTTCCACATTTTACACAATCATCAGAGATTTTTGTATAGTCAAATTTACTTATGGCCACTAAATTACCTTTTGGTTAAAAATTTTTAATATTTATAATAAAAATTTAATATACAAAAATATTGGTTAAAAGTTGTTAAATAGGGATTTTGTCCCTATTTATGGAAGTTGAGATTTGGCTTTTATTTTCTCTTCTAAGTTTAAATTAGTTCTACTTATTCCATAATTGATTAAATCTAAATCTTTTACGTTAAATGTAAGAACTCTTGCTTGGTTGTAAAGGTTATTTGCTATTTGAAGATTATTTGTTGCTTCATAAATCAAAGCTAGATTGTATAAAACTTCAAAACTTTTTCCTTGTAACTCTTGATTTAAACTTTCTAAATTGTATTTTGCTAAATCTAAATTTCCTTTTTCCATAAGAGTTACACTATCTTCAAATCTTTGTTTTTGAGTTTTTGTATAAATTGGATTATCATTTAATTCTTCCATAATTTCTACATCAAAATAGATGTAATGAGGAGAAATATCATCTAAAATAGCATTTGATATAGAGTCTGCTAATTGTGAATTTACTCTAAATTTATCACTATGTGCGGTTAAATGTGCGGGCATATAAGGATAATCATAAAAATATCTATCATAACAAACATTATCACTTGTATTTGTACTATAAGTTTTTGAAAAAATTATTTGATTGTTTATTGGTTTTATTAAAGTTATAGCTGTTGTTACATTGTATTCTTTCGCTTCACAAGGAATATATCTTATATAATACTCCATACATTGTTTTACTCTTGTTCTTTCATCATATCTATAATATCTGCATCTTGAAAAGTCAACTTCATTTCTATAATATACATTATAAGTTGCTGATGATTGTAAAACTTCTCCTGTTAATATCGCATCTGTTCCAAAAATATCATTTTTTAAAGTAAAAACTCTTTTGTTATCAACTACTTTGTTTGCTATTTTATTTGCAAGACTTTCTGTTTGATTTATATCATCATTTCTAAATCTTTCTACTTTTATGCTGTTGATTTTTTCTTTTTCTATTTTTGAAGATTGTAAAGCTTTTATAGTGATTTTTGAAGCACAACCACTAAATAAAAAAATCAAAGAAAGAATAGATATATTAAGTAAGAGTTTCATATTATAAATCCTTTAAAAATTAAAGTCTAAATGAGATAATATATTATTTTTATAAAATAAAGGATTAATTTATGTATTTATTTGGTTTTGGTTCATTGATAAATTTAGCTAGTGCTCAAAAATCTTTTAAAAGAGTTTTAACTCAAAAAGACTTAATCCCTGTAAAAATTAAAGGGTTTAAAAGAGTTTGGAATGCACTTGAAAATATAAAATTTGAAGATAATATGGAAGTAAATGGTGTTTTTCTAAATATTCAAGAAAAAAGAGATGCTATTTTATATGGTGTAATGATAAAAATTACGCAAGAAGAGTTAGAAATTTTGAAATTAAGAGAAAAAAATTATAGTTGTATAAAAATAAAAAAAGAGGATGTTTTAAGCCAAAATGCACAAGAAGATTTGATAGCTTTTATGACAACAAAAGAAGAAAAAATAGGAAAAGTAGGGGATGTTAATACTTTTATTCCAAAAAAATATATTCAAATTGTAAATGAAGCTTTGAAAAACTATGATGAAGAATTTAAAGATAATTTTAAAGAAACTTTAAATAATTTTCCATTTCCTTTAAAAGATGGTGATTATAGTTTTACAGATCCAATCCAAAATAAAGCTGCAAGAGAGGCAGAAAATCACAATGAATCAAATTAATAATTGTTTTATTTCTACTTCAAGATTATCAAATAAAAAAAGAGATAAAAAAGAAAATAGTTCACTTTTTAAAGTAAATAACTCTTTACACATAACTTATTGTGAAGGTGATACTTTGGATAAATTTGAAGAAGATATAAATATGTTTATTGGTAAAAATAAAACATTTTTATATTTTTTAAATAAAAGATTTATTCCTTTAATCATATCAATTAGTTCAGTTTTAGTTATTTTAATAGCTCTTTTAACTATCTCTATTTATGAAGATTTTTTGAAAAAAGTTGTACTTGAAACTCCAACAAGCTTTGATTTTAAAGATTATATATCTTTTTCTTTTGTTATTTTTTTATTTCTTTCATTACTTTTTATGCCAAAAATTTTAGATGCAGAAGGAAGTGAGTTTAAGAATTTTATTACTTCTTGGTTTAATAAAGAAGTTAGAAAAGCAAAAAGACTAAAACTTGCATATTCAAATTTTGATAAAGATATGGAAATTCATCTATATAATTTTGATTTACAAAATGAAAAAGAGTGGCTTTGGAGTACTTTTACGACAATTCTTTTAAGTAAATTTTCAAATATATATTTTTATGTTAGAAATGACAAAGTTGAGAATATTGAAAAATATTTAACAAATTCTGGAGTTACAAATATAAAAATTCTTAAAAATCCAATAACTACAAACAGTTCTGATTTAGAGATTTTATTATCTCAAAAAGAGTTGAATTTTTACTCTTTACTTCAGATTTGCTCTACTTTTATGGTGAAAAGTAAAGAAAAAAAAGTTTTTATCTCTTTAGAACTTTTTGAATATTGTGGAAAAAACTTTATAAAAGCAAATGAACAAAATCAGCTAAGTTTTGGTTTCCAAAGCTTTATAAATAGAAGTTTTCAAGACTTTAATTTTTTAGCTCAAGAGAAATCCTTACAAGTCTTTTTTACACAAAATGTAAATTTAAAAGAGTTAAATACTCAAAGAAAAGAGTTATCTCAATATTTAAGAAATCATCTTGAAGATTGTGTTTTAAGATTTGAAAATCCTATTTCCCTTCTTATTTTATATTATTATGTAAAAGATTTAGTTTTAGATGAAAAAAGAGTTATTAAAGTTTTAGAAAAGTTTATAAGTTCTATAAAAGAAAAACAGCAATATGAGTTAATAAATGATTATTGGTTTGATATAGCTGGAAATATGTTTGATTCTCGTGATATAAATAGTTTTGAAAGTTCAAATAAATCTTATTATAGAAAAATTTCAATTTCTAGTTTAAATGATTTGGCATTTTTATTTGAAAGAAGTGGATATTTTGAACAAGCAATCCTTTTAAATCAATATTTATATGAGATAAATCCAAATAAATATATTTTAAATATCTCATCTTTATATGAAAGAATGGGAAAATTTGAACTTGCTTATAATACTTTACCAAAAGAGTTGAATTTAGGAAAAAATGAAAAACCATCTGATATTGAAATAAGATATTATCAAAGAAAAGCAGCTTTTATAATAATCTCTCAAAGAGATGAAAAACTAAAACTTGAAGCATTAGAATCTTTAAAAAAATTGGAAGAATTACTTTTCTCTCACAATGAAGATAATGAACCTTTATGGTTATGGCATTTTTATAACTTAAAAGCAAATCTTTGTGAATGGGAAGAAAACTATGATGAAGCAATAACTTTTTATCAAAAATGTTTAGCAATCCCAGCTCTTGGTGCTTTTGAATATGGAGCAACATTCGTAAATATGGCAATATCATATAGATTTAAATATATTTTACAAACAAAAAAAGATGATGAAACTATAAATAAAGCCATAAATCTAGGAAAATTAGGTGTAGTTTTAAAAGAATCAGTTGGTGATAGAGATGAAATGCCAGTTGTTTTACATAATTTTGCTTTGAATATTTTATATAAAATACTAAATTCTTATGATGAAAAAGAGTGTTTAGAAGTTTTAAAAGTAACAAATGAAGCTTTGGATATTTTAGAAGAGACAAAATCTATAAAAAGATTAGGAATGGTTTTAATTGAAAATTATATTGCAAGAAGTTTATTAGAAATTGATTCAAAGAGTATAATTGAAAAATTACAAAATTGTATTATAAATTTGCAAGATTCAGAGTTGAAACAACTATTAAATATATACAAAGAGTTTGCAAAAAATAATAAACTTAAGAAATTAGAATTTTTAGATAAATTAGTTTTATTAAGAGCATAAAAGGAAAAAAATGAACTATATAAAAAATAGTGTAAATTTAAGTACTGGTACAATTGAAGAAAAAAGAGTTGAGATTAAAAAACAGTTTTTACAAACTTATGAATTAGATGAAAAACTTTTTGATTTATTAAAAAATAAAGAGTTTTTGTATCAGCAACCAAATAAACTTAGACATCCACTTATATTTTATTATGGACATACTGCAACATTTTTTATAAATAAATTAGTTTTGGCAAATATTTTAGAAAATAGATTAAATAAGGATTTTGAATCAATATTTGCAATTGGTGTTGATGAAATGAGTTGGGACGATTTGAACTCTAGTAATTATAAGTGGCCAACTTTTGAAGAAATAAAAGAGTATAGAAATAAAGTAAAAGAGATAGTTTTAGATTTAATTGAAAATATGCAGTTTTCTCTTCCTATAAATTGGGATTGTCCTATATGGATTATTTTGATGGGAATAGAACATGAAAATATTCATATAGAAACAAGTTCAGTTTTACTTCGAGAACTTGATATAAAATATTTGATTGAAGATGAGATATTTGAGTATTCAAATGAAGCTTTAAATGAATATCCAAAAAATGAACTTCTTGATGTAAAAGGTGCGCAAGTTTTACTTCAAAAAGATAGAAATAATCCAATATTTTATGGTTGGGATAATGAATTTTCAAATCACAAAGCTTTTATAAAAGATTTTCAAGCTTCAAAATATTTGGTTTCAAATGGAGAGTTTTTGGAGTTTGTAAAAGAGGGTGGTTATAATAAACCTGAATTCTTTTCAACGGAAGGAAAAAACTGGTTAAGTTATACAAATGCAAAATATCCAACATTTTGGATAAAAAAAGATGAAAAATATTTTTTAAGAGAGATAAATAGAGTTGTTCCTCTTCCTCTTAATTATCCAGTTGATGTAAATTTTTATGAAGCAGAAGCTTTTTGTAAATACAAAAGTGAAAAATTAGGTTTTGAAGTTAGACTTCCAAGTGAAGATGAATATTATAGACTTTATAATTTTGTAGATGCACAAAATAAAGAAGCAAATATTGGTTTAAAACAGTTTAATCAAAGTAGGGTTGACAAATATAAGTTTGATGATTTTTACGATGTTGCTGGAAATGTTTGGCAGTGGAGTTTAACTCCAATTTATCCTTTTGATGGTTTTGTAACACATCCAATCTATGATGATTTTACAACTCCAACATTTGATGATAGGCATGCACTTATAAAAGGTGGTTCTTTTATTAGTTTAGGAAATGAAACTTTAAGAAGTGCAAGATATGCTTTTAGAAAACACTTTTTCCAACATGCTGGATTTAGATATGTTAAATCATCAAATGAGTATAAAACACAATTAAACAACAACTTTTATGAAAGTGATGAATCAATATCTTTATATTGTGATTTATATTATGGAAAAGACAATTTATATACAAATTATGTCGATTTAATAAGACCGTATTTAAAAGATTTGAAAGTCTCAAAAGCTTTAGATTTGGGTTGTTGTGTTGGACGAACTAGCTTTGAATTAGCAAAAATCTATGATGAAGTATTAGGAATTGATTTTAGTGCAAATTATATAAATATTGGGGTAAAACTAAAACTTTATGATTTTGTAAATTATAAAATAAAAAAACAAGATAAAACTTTTGAAGAAAGAGCTATCTCTTTGAATGATTTTGATTTAGAAAAAGTAAAAGATAAAGTATCTTTTATGCAAGGTGATGCTTGTAATTTAAAAGAGATTTATAAAGATTTTGATTTAATATTTTATTCTAGTTTAATTGATAAATTATATTATCCTAAAAAGTTTTTAGAGGATGTTTCAAGACGAATAAACAAAAATGGTTTTTTTGTATTTTTAAGTTCACATAATTGGTTTAACGAACATATAAATGAAAATAATCTATTTTTGGAATTTGAATTGCTTGATAAGATTGAGGTTTCATCTTTTATAAAAATGAAAAATAAAAATTATGAGAATAAAACTTTATTGATGAGTGTTTGGAAGAAAGAATAGAAATTTTTCTATTTTTTCTGTTTTAAGTCACCGATTAATCTTAACTCTTCATCTGTTGATGCTGTTGCTAAAACTTGACTTGAACTGTTTTGAGAATTAACAAAATTATTTAACATATCTTCATTAAAATCCATTTTCTTACCAGTTACTTTTTCTACAGCATATTGTAAATCAGCTTTTAGATTTTTTATGTATTCTTCAGGAGTTTGTGCCGTTTGCCTTGATTCGGCTCTTTGTTTTGCTAATTCTTCTAAGATTTTTTTAATTCTTTCCAATTCATCTTTAGTAAAGCCAGTTTTTGCAACAAAATTTAACTCATCTAAAAGCTGTTTTCTTAAAGATTCTTCTTCTGTTTTTTTTTGTTCATTAGTTTTATTTTCTAATAATACGTCAAATTCATTACTTGAAGAGCTATTTTCATCGATATTTATAGAGTTATTTTGCGAAGTTGTACCTAAAATTGAAGTTGTATTACCAATTTGCATAAAATCTCCTTTTTAAAGTATAATAATTCTCATGTTCATAAAAATTATTAAAAGTAAACAAATTGTAACAATATTTATCTTATTTTTTGCTCTTTTAATCAATATTCTTCTTGAATATGGTAAATATTTAGAATTTATGGATGAAGAAGTTTTTGAAACAAAAGTTGAAGTTTTAAATATTTATCAAAAAGATGATTTTGATATTTTAAAACTAAAAAGCTCAAATTTTGAGTTTTTTACAAATATGCCTAAAAATGAAGAAATAAAAAGATTTGATTTATTAAATATTTTAATAGTTTCAAGAAATATTGATTTTATAGATTATTTAAAAGGTTTTTATACAAAAACTATCTACTTTGATGAATTACAAAAAGAACAAACTTTTAAAGATAAAATCATAAAAAATATAGAAAATAATCATCAAGATGAAAAAATAATTGAACTTTTTAATGCTTTATTTTTAGCCGTTTCTGTCTCAAAAGAGTTAAGAGATGTAATTACAGCTTATGGAATAGCTCATGTTGTAGCACTTTCAGGTTTTCACTTAGTTGTTTTATCTTTTGTAATTTATTGGATTTTATATTTTCCATATAAACTTTTTCAAGATAGATATTTCCCTTATCGAAATAGAAAACTTGATATTTTACTTATAACTATTGTTATTTTGTTTTATTATCTTATCTTAACAGATATTGTACCATCACTTTTAAGAGCTTTTGTGATGTTTTGTTTAGGTATTTATTTACTTAGAAGTAATATAAAAATTCTTTCATATATGACTTTGTTTTACACTTTTTTGATTGTAATTGCTTTTTATCCTAAATACATTTTTTCTATTGGATTTTGGTTTTCTATTTTTGCAGTTTTTTATATCTATTTATTTATACAATATTTTAAAAACTATAATAAATGGCTTTTATTTATCTTTTTTAATATTTGGATGTTTTTGATATTTAATCCAATAGTTCATTACTATTTCCCTCAAACTTCTTATGAACAGTTTTACTCTATAGCAATTACGATATTTTTTAACTTTTTTTATCCAGCAGAGATTTTTGCTCATATTTTTGGATTTTCAGATTATTTTGATGAATATTTAAAAATATTTATAGAACATAAAATTCATGTTTATGAAGTTTTTACACCACCTTATTTTTATATTTTATATCTTTTTGTTTCATTTTTATCGATTTGGAGTAAAAAAGCTTTTCTAGTGCTAAATATTTTGATGATAGGGTTTAATATTTATATGTATTTATTAGTTTAAAACCTTATCCAAAGTAAATTTCATATCTTCATCTAAATCACTCATAGAAGTTCTCATCCAGTTTAGATAGTTTGCATCTATTTTTGCAACTTCTTCTATATTTTGTCCTTTGTATTTTCCAAATTTAAAAGTATTTATAAATACAGGAGTAGTAGTTAATTCTACAAGTTTTTCCATAGGATTTAAACTTGGATAAACTTCTCTACATTTTCCTACAAGTTTTGATAAAAATAGTTTCATCACAAGTACATCACCGATTGCGTCATGAGCTTTTATAGTTATACCATATTTAGAAGCTTCATTCTCTTCAAATTTATATAAATCTAGTGCATATCTTAAGTATTGAAGTCGATGATAAGGTAAATCACTAAATAGATGTTTTGCACATCTTAAAGTATCTATTAATTTGTAGCTGTTTTCAAAGCCTTCTTTTTTTATCATATCTAAATCAAAATTTATATTATGAGCTATTAAATAGTTTTCATTACTATTTAACTCTTCTAACCTTTTGTAGAAGTTTGTCTCAACTGCTTTTGGTTTATTTTCTAATAAATCAGGAGTTATATTGTGAACTTCCATTGCTTCAAGTTTTATAGGAATAGGAGTTGAACATAGCTCATCAAAAGCTTCAACTTTTCCTTTAGTATCAACAATCATAGCGCCAAATTGAATAACTCTATCTTCTTGAGTAGCTCCTGTTGTTTCTGTGTCAAATAGTACATAATAAGCCAATTATTTATCCTTTATATTATTAACATTCCATCACCATAAGAGTAGAATCTATAATTCTCTTTTATAGCAGTTTCATATATTTCTAAAGTTTTTTCTAATCCAATAAAAGAAGCAACTAACATAATCAAAGTCGATTTTGGTAAATGAAAGTTTGTAAGTAAATAATCAACTTTTATAGGTTTATTTGCTGGATTTAAAAATAAATCACATTCACCTTGAATCTTATTTGTTCTTGCATAATACTCGATAGTTCTAGTAACTGTTGTTCCTACTGCTAAAACTTTATTTGCTTTATCTAAGTTTTTTTTAGCATCAATTCCTATTTCAAAATATTCACTATGCATTGGATGAGATAAGATATCTTCTACATCAACAGGTTTAAAAGTTCCTGCTCCTACATGAAGTGTAAGATAGTTTAATCCATATTTTTCTTCTAAATTTTTTAATAATTGAAGTGTAAAGTGAAGTGATGCCGTTGGAGCTGCAACTGCTCCATAGTTTTTTGCAAACAAAGTTTGATAGTTTTGTTCATCTTGTTTTTCATCTTCTCTATTCATGTAAGGAGGGAGAGGAAGATGTCCAATTTTATTTAGTATTTCAACCAAAGAAAGAAAATCTAGTTTTTTTTCTTCTTGAAAAAACTCTACAATTCTACTTCCATCTTCATTTACTTCTTCTACAATAGCACTTAGATTTTCATCAAAAAGAAGTTTAGTTCCAACTCTTACTTTCCCTCTAATCATAACTAAGTATCTATCCATAAATAGAGGTTTATTTAGTAATAGTTCTATTTGACCACCACTATCTTTTAGTCCAAAAATTCTAGCTTTTATAACTTTTGTATCATTTAGAAATATTGATAAATCATTAGGTAAAAACTCTAAAATATCTTTAAAAGTTGAATGTACAATAGTATTAGTACTTCTACTAAAAATCAAAAGCTTTGCACTATCTGCTGGTGTTACAGGATAGGTAGCTATTTGATTTTTAGGAAGATTATAGTCATAACTTGAAGTCTTTAATGGATCTAGCAAGATTTATTCTTCCTCATCATCTTCTTCATCTTCATCTTTTGAAGCAGGATTGAATACTTTTGCTATATAAATTGATATTCCATAAAGTAATATCAATGGTGCAGCCATCAATACTTGACTTATAACATCTGGCGGAGTTAAAACAGCTGCAACTATAAAGATAAGTACAATTGCATATCTAAAGAAATCTTTTAACATTCTGTCATCAACTATTCCTATTTTTGCAAGGAAAAACGTGATAACTGGTAATTCAAAAGCTATTCCAAATCCAATCATAATTTTTGTAAAAAATCCAACATAAGTTCCAATACTAGGTAATACTGTAACAACAGTAGAACCAAAAGCAATTAAAAAGCCAAATCCTACAGGAACAACTACATAATAAGCAAAACTTGCACCTAATAAAAACATCAAAGTAGCGAAAAATACAAAAGGAATTACAAGTTTTTTTTCATGGTCATAAAGCCCTGGAGCTAAAAATAACCATAATTGCCAAAATATAACTGGAAGCGAAGCTATAAATCCAGCAAAAAAAGCAACTTTCATAGCTGTAAAAAATGTTTCTTCTATAGATACAGCAATCATGTTTGAACCTGTTGGAAGAGCATTTTTAACAGGAACCATCATCCAATCCAAAATTGGTTCATAAAAAGTAAAACATACAAAAAACATCACAACAATAGCGATGCAAGATACTACAAGTCTTTTTCTTAAATCAGCAATATGCGGTTTTAAATCTTCAAACATTAAGCTTTATCCTCATTTTTTAATGAAATATTTTCTACTTTAATTTCTTTAGCTTCTTTTTTAGGAGTTTCAAAATCATCATTTAATATCTCATTTAACCCTAAATCAACTTTTGTTTCAGCCTTTAAAGATGTTTTTGTATCTTCAATTTGAGCTTTAAACTTATTTGCTTCATTCTTTAATTCTGCAATATTTAATTCATTATCCAAAGTATTTTTTGCTTCTGCAAGACCATTTTTAAATTTGTTAATAAATTTTGCTATTTGTACCATTGCATCAGGTAATTTTTCAGGTCCTAAAGCAATAATAGCAACTATTGCAATAAGTAATATTTCAGTTATCCCCATGCCAAACATCTTTGTCTCCAATATATTATTAAGGGAGAAATTTTACCTTATTTTTGATAAAATCAACCAAAATTAAAAGAATAATCTTGAGGTAATATATGGAATTAGTAGTTTTAGCTGTTGTTATAGTGATTTTATTTTTTATAGGGAAAAACTATAAAACAGAAGAATTTAAAAATATAAACTTAAAACAAAAAGAGATTTTTAGTGGAGATTTATTAAATCATGAAGCTGGACTTTTGGTAGCTCTTTTAGCAAAAGTAGCAAAAGCAGATGGCAAAATAGGGGAACTTGAAGCAGAGATTTTAAAACACACTTTTACAGACATATCAAGTCATTTTCAAAATTCGCAAGAAGTAAGAGAAAACCTTAAAAATTTATACGAACAAGAAAAAGAAGTATTTGAAAATTTAGTAGTTATTTGTGATAGATTATATCTTTTAACAAAACATGATTATAATAAAAGATTAAAATATATGGAATATTTGTTAAATCTTGCGTTTATTGATGCAGATTTCTCAAAAGCAGAACAAGAAATAACTGAAGATATAGCTCAAGCTCTAAAAATCGAGGAAAATGACTATTTTAGACTTATTTCAAATTTTGAAAATTTCTATAAAAATAAAGAGAATGAAAAAACTCTAACATTAGAAAAATCGTATGAGATTTTAGAATCAAATTCTACTGATGATGATGCAACTTTAAAGAAAAATTATAGAAATTTGGTAAAAAAACATCATCCAGACATCATTTCAGGGCAAGGAGCTTCTCAAAGTATTATAGATGAAGCTACAAAAAAACTTCAAGAAATAAATGAAGCTTATGAAATTATAAAAAAAAGTAGAGGAATATAAGTGTCTAAAAGTTTTCCTCACTCTTATGTAGTTTGTACTTGTAAACAAGTAACTTTAGGTGAAATTATCTATGCAATTAAAGAAAAAGGTGCAAAAACGTTGCAAGATTTAGAAGATATTACAGATGCAGGAAGTTGCTGTGGTTCTTGTAAAAATGAAGAGAGTGATATTGGTGTAGAAAAAATGGAACTTTATTTAGAAGATATTTTAAAAAAATTTAGTTAAGGTAAAAATGAAAAAGCAATTAATAGAAGAGATAAAAGAGTTATTAAAGATAAATCAAGATGAAATTGTCGAAATAAATCCAAAATACTTAGACTATTTTGAAGAAGAAGAACTTCTTAATATTAAAGATAAATTAGAGTCTAAAAAGAGAGAAATAAATAAAATAAGTAATGATTATTTGGATGAAATTTATCTAAAAACAAAAAAAAATGAGTTATAATCAAAATTCTTAAGAAAAGGTTTAAAAATGAAAGATTGGAAAAAAATTAAGCAATATTTAATAAGTTTTTTAAAAGATGAAGTTTCAAAAGCAGGTTTTGAAAAAGTAACTGTTGGTTTATCTGGTGGTTTGGATTCTGCTGTCGTGGCTATTTTGTGTAAAGAAGCTTTCGGAAAAAATTTAAATTGTGTTTTGATGCCATCACAATTTTCATCACAAAGTTCAATTGAACACGCCATTGAAGTTTGTGAGAAATTTGACATAAGATATGATATTGTTTCTATAGAACCAATGGTTAGTGCCTTTTTAAAAAATATGGATAATGATAAACTTAGAATTGGTAACTTTAGTGCAAGAATGAGAATGTCTGTTTTATATGATATCTCTTTTAAAGAAAAATCATTAGTTGTAGGAACTTCAAATAAAAGTGAATTGCTTTTAGGATATGGAACTATTTTTGGAGATATTGCTTGTGCAATAAATCCAATAGGTGAAATTTATAAAAGTGATGAATTTGAATTTGCTAAACTTTTAGGTGTTCCAGAATCGATTTTGACAAAAGCTCCAAGTGCTGATTTATGGGAAGGTCAAAGTGATGAAGATGAATTAGGACACACTTATAAAGAAATAGATGATTTATTAAAACTTATGGTTGATGATAAAAAATCAAAAGATGAATTATTAAAGCTTGGTTTTGAAGCTAGTTTTATAGATAAAATAAATAATAGAATGAAAGCAAATGCCTTTAAAGGGAAACTTCCAACGATAGCAAAACTAGGGGAATATTTATGAAAAACATAGCAATATATAAAGCAACTTTAGATAACGAAGAGTTAAATCAAATAAGATCAGTTTTAGAGTCAAAAAATGACTTATCAAAAGTTTTAGAGTTTGAAGAAAAAATGACAAAATATATAGGTGCAAAATATGCTATTGCAACTTCAACTTCAACTGCTGCTATTCACCTTGCTCTTAGCTCAATTAAACTTAAAAGAGGTGATAAAATACTAATGTCAGTTAACTCTTTTATAAATCTTCCTGAAGTTGTAAGACACTTTGATGCTGAACCTATTTTTATTGATATAAATATGGAAGATATGAATATTGATATTGATAAATTTGAAGAAGCTTTAGCAAACAATGATTCTAAAAAACTTAGAGGTGCAATAATCACTTTTATCGGTGGTCAAGCTCCTGATTTAGATAGAATTTATGATATTGCGAAAAAATATGGAATTATTTTAATAGAAGATTGTAGAGCTGCTTTAGGAAGTACTTACAAAGGACAAAGAGTTGGGAATTTAAGAGCTGATATGACTATATTTTCAACAAATCCTTCTCCATCAAAATATGCAATTAGTCGTTCAGGAGTTATTGTAACAAACAATGAAGAGATTGCAAAAAGAGCAAAACTTTTAAGATCTCACGCAATAACTACTACATATGATAGTTATGGAAACTTGGATTATATTTATGATGTTGTTGATATTGGGCATAAGTTTGATTTATCTGAACTTGATGCAGCTTATGCAGTTGCACAGCTTAATAAAACTGATGGTTTTATTAAAAGAAGAAAAGAGATAGCAAAACTTTATGAACGAAGATTATCAAATGTAAAACATATCACGATTTTACCTCATAAAGATGAGCATATTTTTACGCAATTTATTATAAAAATCTCAAGAAATAGGGATGCTTTTGCAAGAGCTTTAAAAGAAAGAGGAGTTGCAACTGGACTTAACTACATTCCTTTACATCTTTTATCTTATTATAAAAATAAATACTCTATGAAAATTACAGCATTTCCAAATGCTTTAAATAACTATCAACAAATATTATCTCTTCCTATTTATGCAGGACTTACAGATGATGATATAAACTATGTTTGTGACCAAGTTATAGAAGTTGCAAAAGATTGGATATAAAAATTCTTGAAACAAAAAATATATTTATGGATTGAAGAATATCTCTTCTTTCCCAACTTTTTTCAAAAAATCATCTCTTTTTTACTTCTTCCTTTAACTCTTATTTATCTGATTATAATTTTTTCAAAAAGATTTAAAGCTAAAAAGATAGATTTTGATATTCCAATTATTTCTATTGGAAATATAATTGTTGGAGGAAGTGGAAAAACTCCAATAACTATTGAATTAGCTAGTAAATATGAAAATGTTTGTGTGATTTTAAGAGGATATGGAAGAAGTTCAAAAGGTTTACAAATAGTCTCTTTAAATGGTGATATAAAAGTTGATGTAACTGTAAGTGGTGATGAAGCTATGCTTTTAGCAAAGAGTTTAAAAAAAGCTACGATAATAGTGAGTGAAAATCGAATAGAAGCTATCTTAAAAGCAAAAGAATTAGGAAGTAAAATTATATTTTTAGATGATGGATTTTCAAAATATAGTATTTCAAAGTTTGATATTCTTTTAAAACCAAAAAATGAACCTACAAATAACTTTTGTTTACCAAGTGGGGGATATAGAGAGCCTAAAAGTTTTTATAAAAAAGCAAATATTGTTTTACAAGAAGGAAAAGATTTCAAAAGAGTAATTACAATAAAAAAAGATGAAAATATAAAAGAACTTCCAACCAAAACTATTTTATTAACAGCTATTTCAAAACCTAAAAGGCTTTTAGAATTTTTACCTAAAAATATAAAAATGATAAGTTTTCCTGACCATCATAATTTTACAAAAGAAGAGATTTTAGATATTCAAAATGAATATAAGGATTATGCTATTTTAACAACAGGAAAAGATATGGTTAAATTAAAAGAGTTTAATCTAGAAAATCTATATTTGATGGACTTGTGTATAAAAATAGATGAAAATGTAGATTTTTCTTCTATGAATAGTTATATAAATAGTTTTAAATAGGAGTTTAGATGAGTTTTTTTACTATTTTTATCTCTTTGAGCCTTATCATATTTGTGATTTTTTGTTTTATTTTATATATTTTTATCATTATTGATATTTTAAAACATGAATTTACGGGTTATAACAAAATTATTTGGATTATTGTAATACTTTGTTTTCCTATCTTGGGTGCTATTTTATATCTATTTATTGGAAGAAAACAACGAATTAAAGAACTATAAATAAAATTTTCTTAAATACAAAAATTGTGACGCAACCTGTGACAACTTTTTGTTATAGTTTTATATTAAGATGATAATTGATTTCAAAGTAAGATTTAAAAAAGGATATTAAGTATAAATGGATGATAAAAACCTAGAACTAATACCAGATAAAGATGGATTTTTATTTGAAATAGAGGATTATAATTATTTGTTAATGAAATTTTGTTTATGGTATTTGGTGGAATAATGTTTGTTTTATTTTATTATAAAAATGGAGACATTTTAGCCTTAAGAAATGATGGTCATAGAGGATACATAATAGTAACAATAGGGGGCATATATATTGTCTTTGAAGCAATAAAAATGCTTATTTATTTAAAGAAAAAAGAGAAAGAAAAAATAAAATTTTATACAGACTATATTTATAGAACAAACAACAATTTAAAAGTTCCTCTTGTAAATATCGAAGAGGGATATATTGCAAAATATAATACTTTTTCAAATAAAATTCCATGGAGGATAAGTACATTTGTAACAATATTAGCATTTATTTTAGGGGCTGCAATAGTGGCAATTCCTTTTTTTATAGGTAGATTTATTTATTCTATATTTAAAGGTAAAAAATATACTTTAGAAACCAACAATTTAATACTTCTTCAAAATAATTATAATAGGTATTGTATATCTGTTGCTTTAAATATTGCTACAAAAGAAGAAATAGAAAAATTAAATCAATATCTCAATCAATATCTTCATACCGATATGAATAATATGGAAAAGATTCTTTATAAAATACCTGAATTTAAAAGGAAAAATATCATTATATAATTAAATTTAGAACTTTTTTTAGATTAAAAATTCTTTATAAAATACAAAAATTGTGACGCAAACTGTGACAACTTTTTGTTATAGTTTTATATTAAGTTGATAGTTGATTTTAAAATAAGATTTTAAAGAAAGATAGAAGTATAAATGGATGATAAAAACCTAGAACTAATACCAGAAATAAATACTACTTTAGACTATGATAAGGAACCAATAATAATTGAGGACTATAATAGTTTATTTATTTTTTTATTAAATATAAGTCTAATACCTATAATTGTATATATATACATATATAATCCAGGAGGACTTGATGAAGGTTCATTATCTAGAAACATAGTGATTACATCTTTTTTTATGAGTTTTTTTATTAGGCCATACTTAAAATCAAAAGGAAAAAGAAAGATAGTTTTAACTAATAATAATATTAAATTCATGCATGAAAATAAAATTTTAGAAGAAATTAGACTTTCAGAGATAACAGATATTAAAAAAACATATATTGACCTTTACCATAATAGTCAAGTACCTAATAAACTAATATTAATCTTTGGATATATCATAATTATACTTTTTGTTATTAGTCAAAAGGCTTACTACTTATTGTTTCTTATTCTTTTCTTACATATTTTTTTAGTAATTACAAAATATATTTTACATAAAATGAAAGATAAAAATTATAAATATAGATTATTTGATGCAATTATAGTTTACAATAATGATAAATTTATAAATATTTTACCAACTACTAATAAAGATTATCAGAAAGTAAGAAATTATTTTTTAGATAAAAGTTTAGGTGATATTAAAAATAAGAAAATTTATTTTGAAATTGCGCATTCTTTTGAGAGAATAAATTTAAGTAAAGGGAACTAAAATGAACGAATTTAGTTTATACATGTTTTTTTTAGGATTATTTTTAGTTTTTTTACATATTTATGAGGAACTTGATGGTTTTTTCAATGAAGATAGATATATTGCAAAAAAATCTTCTGAAGAAGTGTTACAAGAGCGTTTAAAAATGAATGAAGAAGGTAAATTGAATAAACTTTATCAATTTGATTTATATTATAGAATATTTTTGAGTAAGAAATTATATTTAAAAATAGGTGTAATACTAATTTGTACTGGACTTATTTTAAACATAGTATTTTAGTTTAAGATAATGTTACAAATATTGCTTGGTAGTTCCATTATTTATGCTATTTATAAATAAAATCAACTTTAGGAAAGCATAATTAATAAATTTCCAAGCTTTAGCTTGGAAATCTTAAATAGTTTTAGAGAATCTTCTTTTCTCTTCAGGGATTTTGTTTAGATATGCATCAAATGGCATACAAATATTTCTTATAAGCATAGAACCTGTTTGAGAAACTTCAATTTTATTATCAGTTATTTTTAAAAGTTGTGCATCTTCAAACTCTTTTAAAGCTTTTATTGCATCATCAAAATACTCTTTAAAGTTTATTTTGAATTCTTTTTCAACTCTTTTTATATTTAAAGAAAAATTACTCATAAGTTCCATTATGACGAACTGTCTAAGCATATCATCATCACTTAATCTATAACCTTTATATACAGGTAAATCTCCATTATCAATGGCATTTTCCCAAGGTTCTAACTCTTTAAAGTTTTGTGCATAATAATCAACACCGTTTCCAATAGAAGTTAGTCCAATTCCTATTAAATCAGCACCACCTTTAGTAGTATAACCTTGGAAATTTCTATGAAGTTCACCTTTTTCAATAGCTTTAAATAGTTCATCTTCAGGTTTAGCAAAGTGATCCATTCCAACCATTTTATAACCATTTGATGTAAAGAAATCTATTGTATCTTTTAGCATCTCTAGTTTAACTTCAGGTTTTGGGAATGTTGTTTCATCAAATTTTCTCATAGTCTTCATAAGCCAAGGAACATGAGCATAATTAAATACTGCAAATCTATCAGTATTTAGTGTAATCATCTGTTCTAACGTTTTTTTAAAACTTTCTCTTGTTTGATATGGTAAACCATAAATTAAGTCAGTATTAATTGAGTGAATACCAGCTTCACGCGCTATTTTGATAACATTTTGAGTTAATTCAAAAGGTTGAATTCTATGAATAGTTTTTTGTACTTCTTCATCTAAATCTTGAACTCCAAAACTTAGACGATTACAGCCACCAGCTTTTAAAACATTCATATGTTCAACTGTAAAATATCTTGGATCTACTTCGCAAGAAATCTCTGCATCAGGACTAAAGTTTGGAAAAATCTCTTTTATTGCAGTTATTACAACTTCAAGTTGAGAAGGAGAAAAAAATGTTGGAGTTCCTCCTCCAAAATGCATTTGAGTTACAGCTCTTTTAGTATTTAGATGATTTTTTAGAATATTTAACTCTTTTTTTAAATACTCAATATATCTAGTTTTTTTATCTTCTTTTGAAGTAAAAATAGTATTGCAACCACAAAAATAACACGCACTTCTACAAAAAGGCATGTGAATATAAAGCGATAATGGTCTATCATCACTTTGATTTTTATAAAATTCTTTTAAATCATCTTGTGTAAAAGCTTCACTAAACTCAGGAGCAGTTGGATATGAAGTATATCTAGGACCTGGTTTTGAGTATTTTACAAATTTCGCAAAATCTATCATCTATTTTTCATCTCTTTTTCTATCTAACCAAACCATAACACCTTTTTGAGCATGAAGTCTATTTTCAGCCTCTTCAAAAATAAGGCTTTGTGAACTTTCTATAACTTCTTCACTAACTTCATAACCTCTATAAGCAGGTAAACAATGTAAGAAAATAGCTTTATCTTGAGCTAATTTCATCATATCAGCATCCACCATATATCCAGCAAAATCTTTTACTCTTTTCTCTTTTTCATCTTCTTGTCCCATTGAAACCCAAGTATCAGTTGTAACAACAGTTGCATCTTTTATAGCAGTTTTTGGGTCATTTCCTATGATAATTTTTGCACCACTTATTTTTGCCATTTCAAGAGCGTTATTTAAGATATTTTTATCTACTTCATAACCTTTTGGAGTTGCAATTCTAAGTTCAAATCCAAGTTTTGCTGCTAGATTTAGCCAAGAGTGAGCCATATTATTTCCATCACCTACATAAGCAACAACCAAATCTTTTTCAAGTCCTGCTTCTTGGATAGTCATATAATCAGCCATAAGTTGTACTGGATGGTATTCATTTGTTAGACCATTTATTACTGGAACTTTTGAGTATTTTGCAAACTCTTCAATTTTACTTTGTTCAAAAGTTCTAATCATCACCATATCAGCCATTCTTGAAATAACTCTTGAAGTGTCACTCATAGGTTCACCTCGACCTAATTGAATGTCATTTGATGAAAGAAATAGCCCAATTCCACCTAACTGATAAATACCAGTTTCGAAAGAGACTCTTGTTCTTGTCGAACTTTTTTCAAAAATCATAGCTAAAACTTTTTTAGGCATATAATCTTTAAATTCTCTTCTTTTTGTCTCTTCTTTAATCTGCTTTGCTAAAGTAAGAATTTCTAAAATCTCATCTTTAGTAAAGTCAGTTAGTGTTAAGAAATGTCTCATTTAATTCCTTTCTAAATTCAATAAAAACAAACATTCTATTTAATTTAGCTTTAGAAATTCTTAAAATTTTTAAAATTTACTGATAAAAAATATTCAATTTAAAATTTATAATTTAAGAAAGCATTATAAAATGACACTTTTGTGACAAAAATGCTCATTAGCACTTAAGAACAACTCACCTAAAATTACAAAACAATTACAAAGGAAAGAGTTATGATAGTTGATATTTTAAAAAGAGATGGCTCAAAACAGAGTTTTGAATCATATAAAATTGAAGATGCAATAAAAAAAGCATTTAAGAGTGTAAATATAAAATATGATATTTCAGTTTTTTTCAATGTTTTGTTTGAACTAAAATGTAAAAGAGTAGTTGCGGTTGAAGATATTCAGGATATTATTGAAAAAGAGCTTTATAAAGCTAGATATTTTGACGTTATGAAATCTTTTATGATTTATAGACATTTGCATAAAATACAAAGAGAACAGATTTTACAAATAAATAAAGACACAACTTACATAAATTCTACTCAAACTATAGAAGAGTATATAAATGGAAGTGATTGGAGAATAAAAGCAAATTCAAATACAGGATATTCTCATGCTGGGCTTATAAACAATAGTGCAGGGAAGATTATTGCAAATTATTGGCTTGATAAAGTTTATACAAAAGAGCAAGGATATGCTCATAGAAATGGTGATTATCACATACATGATTTGGATTGTTTAAGTGGTTATTGTGCGGGTTGGAGTTTAAGGATATTGCTTGATGAAGGATTTAACAAAGTGCGTGGAAGAGTTGAAAGTAATGCTCCAAATCATTTTAGAGAAGCTTTAGGACAAATGGCAAACTTTTTGGGAATACTTCAAAGCGAATGGGCAGGAGCACAAGCTTTTAGCTCTTTTGATACATATCTTGCTCCTTATGTTTTCAAAGATAAACTTGAATATAAAGAGATAAAAAAAGCAATTAGAAGTTTTATTTATAACCTTAATGTTCCAGCACGTTGGGGACAAAGTCCTTTTACAAATATTACCATTGATTGGACAGTTCCAAGTGATTTAAAAGACCAAATTCCCACAAGAAATCAAAAGCATTTATTCAAAGATTTTTATGATGAAGAGCTTTTTTTAGAGATTCAAAAAAAAGGTTTAACTTCATTTGAACAACTAACTTACAAAGATTTTCAAAAAGAGATGACTTTAATAAATAAAGCCTATTATGAAATAATGACACAAGGTGATAAGACTGGGCAACCTTTTACTTTTCCAATTCCAACAGTAAATATAACTGAAGATTTTGATTGGTATGGAGAAAATACAGATTTACTTTTTGAAAATACTGCAAAAATAGGAAGTTCATATTTTCAAAACTTTATAGGAAGTCAATATACAAAAGATGAAAAAGGAAATTTAATAGAAAACGAACAAGCCTATAAACCAGGTCATGTAAGAAGTATGTGTTGTAGATTACAATTAGATTTAAGAGAACTTCTAAAACGTGGAGGAGGTTTGTTTGGAAGTGCTGAAATGACTGGAAGTATTGGCGTAGTAACTATAAATATGGCACGACTTGGATATTTGTATAAAGGAGACATAGACTCTTTATTAAAAAGATTAGAAGAGTTGATGGATTTAGCAAAAGAGAGTTTAGAAATAAAACGAGAATTTATAAATAGTATGTATGAAAGAGGTCTTTATCCTTATACAAAAAGGTATTTAAAGAGTTTTAATAACCATTTTTCAACTATTGGTGTAAATGGTATGAATGAAATGTTAAAAAACTTTTTTTATGAAAATGTAGATATTTCAACAAAAGTGGGAAATAAATTTTGTATTGAAATATTAGATTTTATGAGAAATAAAATGATTAAGTATCAAGAAGAAACAGGAAATTTATATAACCTTGAAGCAACTCCAGCAGAAGGAACTACGTATAGATTTGCTAAAGAGGATAAAAAAAGATATAAAGATATTATTCAAGCTGGATTCGATAAAAATATCTATTATACGAACTCTTCACAACTTCCAGCAGATTTTACTGATGATCCATTTGAAGCTTTGGAATTACAAGATGAATTACAGTGTAAATATACTGGTGGAACGGTGCTTCACCTTTATATGCGAGAAAAAGTTTCATCAACTGAAGCTTGTAGAAAATTTGTAAAAAATGTAATTTCAAATTTTAGATTGCCTTATATAACTGTAACACCTGTTTTTTCTATTTGTGAAATTCATGGATATATAGATGGTGAGCATGAATATTGCCCAAAATGTGATGAAGAAATTTTAAAAAAGGAGTTAAAAGATGACAAATCAAGAATTGCTTGAAAAAAATATGCAAAAGAGAAGTAAATGTATAGTATATACTAGAGTTATGGGTTACCATAGACCAGTAGAAAGTTTCAATATAGGAAAAAAAGGTGAACACAAACAAAGAGTTAAATTTATTGAATCAAAAAATAGTTTATGATTTTACAAGATTTACGACAACAGACTATATAGGCGAAATTGCTTGTATAGTTTGGCATATTTCTTGTAATATGAGATGTAGTTATTGTTATAATGACAGTCTTGTATTTTCAAGAATAGGAAAATATTCTCACAATGAAGTTTTAGATTTTTTAAAAAAAAGAGTTACTTTACTTAGTGCTGTTGTACTTTCTGGTGGAGAAGCTACAATACATAATCTTGTACCTTTTTGTAAAGAGATAAAAAAGTTAGGTTATAAAATAAAACTTGATACAAATGGAACAAATCTAAAACTCATCAAAAAGCTAATATCAAATAATCTTTTGGACTTTATATCTCTTGATTTTAAAGCACCAAAAAATAAATTTAAATCCATAACTTCAATAAATAGTTATGATAAACTAATTGAGACAATAAAATACCTACTAAAAATAGATTTTTCTTTTGAACTTAGAACTACTGTAAATACAAGCTTGATTGATGAAAATGATATAAATGAGATAATAAATACTATTCATTGTATAGGTTATAATAATACTTACTATATACAAAACTTCTTAGAAACCTCATCAAATATTGGAAATATTAAAAAATCAAGAAGTTTGGATAAAAATTTGATAGATAACTCAAAATTAATTGTCGAATACCGAAATTAAATAACCTTGAGAAGATACATTTTCTACTAAATCTTTTGAAGTTTTTAATCTTAATCTTTTAATAAAAGTTCTTAGTCTTTCGTCACTTACCTCTTCATTCCATAAAAGTGTTTTGATATCTTCTTTTTTTACTAAAGAGTTTTTGTTTTTTATCAAAATATTTAAAAATTCTCTTTCTCTTTTTGTAAGATTTATTAGAATTTCATCTTTATATAAACAAACAGAGTTATTATCAAATACAAAATTATCTTTTAATTTATAAGTTTTAATCTTTTTTATATTTTTAGATAAGTTTTTAAGATATTCTAAAAATTCTTCAATATCAAAAGGTTTAATAAAATATTTGTTAATTCCCAAATCAATAGCTTTTAATAGCTTTTCTTTTTGGCTATAAGCACTTAAAATCACTATTGGAATATTACTTTCTTCTCTTATTTTTTGACACATTTCTAAACCATCAAGATTTGGCATAGTAATATCACTTATTATGATATCTGGTTTAAAACTTTGAAACTTTTTAAGACCTTCAATTCCATCTTTTGCAATATTTACTTTAAAAAATAGCTCTTTTATAGATGCTTTTATTAAATTTGCTAATTTTATTTCATCTTCTACGATTAGAACTTTTAATGATTTCATTTTTGACTACCAACTGGAAACTTTAAGATAAATTTTGAGCCATTTTCAAGCTTTTCATATAAAATTTCTCCTTCAAAACTATTTTCAATAATGATTTTAGAGATAAAAAGTCCAAGTCCTGTACCACTACTTTGATGTTTTGTTGTAAAATAAGGTTCATAGATTTTATCTATTAAATCTTTGTCTATTCCCAAAGCATTATCAATAAACTCTAAAAATATACTTTTATCATCTTTATATATCTTTATAACTATCTTTTTGTTTTTTATATTATTTTGATTGAAAGCATCTTTTGAATTTTGTATTAGATTTAGAATTACTTGGATTAATTCATTTTTTATTCCAAATATCTCTATTTTTTCATCTATAAAAGTTTCAATAACTATTTTTTCATCTTCAATAATTCTTGACAAAATTTTTAAAGTTTCATCTATAACTGATTTTGCTGAAAAAATTTTCTTATTTTTTTGTGGTTTAAAAAAGTTTGTGAAGTCTTCTATTGTTTGTGACATTAGAAATATCGTATTTTTGTTATCGTTGTATAACTTTTCAAACTCTTTTTTATTTTGTTTTTCAAAAGCTTTTTTAAGATTAAACAGGCATAAATTTAGTTCAGTTAATGGTTGTCTCCATTGATGCGCAATATTTGCTAACATTTGACCAAGACTAGCCATTCTTGATTGTAAAAAGATGATTTTTTGTTTTTCTTCAAGTTCTTGTTGTAGCATTACTTCATTTGTAATATCATATCTTATTGCAATAAACTCTATAATATTTTCAAATTCATCTAAAATAGGAATAATTGTAGTATTAAGATAGACATTTTTTTTATCTTTAGTAAGATTTTTAACTGTAGCTTTATATACTTTTTTATCTAAAATTGTACTCCATAGAGTTTGGAAATTCTCTTTTGGAGTATCTGGATGTCTTACTATATTGTGATTTTTACCAATTAACTCATCTTTAGTAAAGCCAAAAAGATGACAAAACTCATCGTTTACAAATGTGATAATTCCATTTATATCAGTTTTTGAAACAATATTTGAACTCTCTATGGCCTTTTGGTAGTTGTTCATTTATATAGTTATTTTTTTCTTAAAATTTCACAAGCTTCTTTTGCATGATAAGTTATGATGATATTTGCTCCTGCTCTTTTAAAAGCAATCATTGTTTCCATCATAACTCTTTCATAATCAATCAATCCTGCAAGTCCTGCATGTTTTAACATCGCATATTCACCACTTACATTATAAGCACAAAGTGGAAGATTTGTTTCATTTCTAATATCTCTAATTACATCTAAAAAAGCAAGTGCTGGTTTAACCATAAGTATATCTGCCCCTTGTCTTTCATCTTCTAAAGACTCTTCTATTGCTTCAAGTCTATTTGCAGGATTCATTTGATAACTTCTTCTATCTCCAAAAGATGGAGTTGATTCAGCTACATCTCTAAATGGACCATAATATCCACTTGCAAATTTAGTTGAATAAGCCATAATAGGTAAATCTTTGAAACCATTAGCATCAAGTGCAGTTCTTAAAGTTGTAATAATTCCATCCATCATTCCACTAGGAGCTATCATATCAGCACCAGCTCTTGCATGAACTAAAGCTTGAAGTGCAGATATTTCTAAAGTTTTATCATTATCAACAGTTTGCGTTTTTGGATCAAGTATTCCACAATGTCCGTGATCTGTATATTCACAAAAACATAAATCTGTTACAATAAACATATCTGGGAATTTTGCCTTTATAGCTTTTATAGTTCTAGCAATAATACTCTCTTCACATAAACATTCACTTCCAACAGAATCTTTTACATCAGGAATTCCAAATAAAATAATAGATTTTAAATTTATGCTATGTAAATATTCACACTCTTTTAATATTTCATCAAGACTCATTTGATAAACACCTGGCATTGATGCAACTTCTGTTTTTATACCTTTACCTTCTTTAACAAATAGTGGATATATGAAATCTTCTGGCGTTAAAACAGTCTCTTGCACTAAATTTCTTAGTGTTTCATTTATTCTTAATCTTCTAAATCGTTTAAACATAATATTTACCTCTTTTGGTTATAATCTTCGGATTTTAACAGTTTAAGGTTTAAAAATACAAATGAATATAATACAATCAAATATAGCAAATTTACCGACAAAATATGGAAAATTTAGAATAAAAGCTTATAAAGACGGACATCAAGAACATTTAGCGATAATGAGTCAAGATTTTGAAAATTTAGATGCTCCTTATGTGAGAATTCACTCAGAATGTCTTACAGGAGACACTTTAGGAAGTCTAAAATGTGACTGCCAAAGCCAATTGGATTTATCTTTAAAATTTATTGCAGAAAATGGCGGTTTGGTAATATACCATAGACAAGAAGGAAGAAACATAGGTTTAGTAAATAAAATAAATGCTTATGCTCTTCAAGATAAAGGACGAAACACTATTGAAGCAAATTTGGAATTAGGATTTGCCGAAGATGAAAGAGATTATAGTATTGTTGGATACATTTTTGATGATTTAAAAATCAAAAAATTAAAACTAATTACAAATAATCCTGAAAAAATAAAATATGTAGAGTCTTTAGGTGTTGAAATAGTTGAAAGAATACCTGCAATTATAAAAGCAAATAAATATAATGAAGGTTATTTATCTACTAAAAAAGAGAAAATGGGACATCTACTTTAATGTTACAAAAGTTGCTTGAAGCAAATAATTTAAAATTTGAAGATAAATTTTATGAAGATTGTGAAGTTTTTGTAAAACTTCTTCAGCAATGGGGAACTATTCACAATCTTAGTGGAAGATTAACAAGAGATGATATTTATGAAAATATTTTGGACTCTTTGTATCCTTTAACTTTTATTGAAAAATATGACAGTTTTGCTGATATTGGAACAGGAGCAGGGTATCCAGGACTTATTTTAGCAATAGCTTTAAGAGATACAAAAGCCTATTTAATTGAACCTAGAATAAAAAGAGTATCATTTTTAAATTTTGTAAAAGCAACTTTAAAACTTGATAATTTAGTAGTTTTATGTAATAGAGTAGAAGAGGTTAAAGATTTGCAAGTTGATTTGATAACATCAAGAGCAGTTACAAATACTTCTTTACTTTTGGACATCACAAAAAATATAAAAAAGCCAAATAGTTCCTATCTTTTTTATAAAGGAAGTATGTTAGAAAGTGAACTTGAAAATGCAAAAGTTAATAATTACAAAATAGTAAATAAAAAAGATAGAAATTATTTATATATAAAAGGGTTAATATGATTTTAAAAGTATTAGGACTAGTAATAGTAGGGTTTGTAATCTATTTTATTTTTTTCAAAAAATCAAGACAAAATGATATAGCAAAAAAAGATAAAATGATTACAGATGATATGATAGAGTGCGAAAGTTGTAAAACTTATGTATCTTTGAATGAAGCAATATTAAGTAATGGAAAATATTATTGCTCAAAAGATTGTTTAAATAAGTAGGTAATTATGTTAGTAATTGGTGATAAACTAATACCTTTTGAAAATATTTTTTTTATTAGTTCAATACAAGATATAAAAAATACAAAAGCAAATAGTACTTTGATATTTAATTATGATGAAGTTTTACTAAAATATGTTAGTGAAAATAGTATATCAAGTGCAGTTATTGTAACTTCAATAAAAGAAGCAATTTATGCAAATTGTTTAAGTGCAAAATACATAATAAGCAATCAAGATTTAGCAAAAGAGATACAAAAGATTGCAGATAATTATATGTTTGATTCAAAAAATCTGGCAATAATAAAATCAAATGATGAATTTGAACAAATAGCTAAAAATGAAATAGATGGCGCAATCTATGAATATTTGCTTGAGTTAAGTGATTCTTAGATAAAATAACCCCTTTTAAAGGAAAATAATGAAAGATATATTAGACACAATAATAGTTATTATGTTTGTTATTATGGTGGCTTTATTTATTATAAATTTCAACAAACAACAAATAAAAAAATATACAGATAAACTTGAAGAAAATGAAGAAAATAAAACTTCTAAAAAGGAACAAATAGATGAATAAACCATTATTAATTGAGATTGGTGTAGAAGAATTACCAGCAATTCCATTTTTAAATGAACTTCCAAATATTGAGAAAAAATGGAGTGATATTTTAGAAAGAAATAGATTATTATGTGATTTTGACTTTTTTTATACACCAAGAAGATTAGTACTATGGCATAGAGAATTCCAAGTAAAACAAGAAGATTCTACTATTGAACAATTTGGAGCACCTATTAAAATAGCTTATAAAGATGGAGTTCCAACAGGAGCTGCTATTAGTTTTGCTGCTAAATTGGGAGTTGATGTAAGTGTTTTAGAAAAAAAAGATTTAGGAAAAGGTGAAGTTTTATATTTCAAACAAGAAGTTATTGGTAGCGAATCAAAAACTTTATTAAATGAGATGATAAACGAATTTGTAGCTTCTTTAAACTTTGGAAAATCTATGAGATGGGCAAGTAGAACGGATAGTTTTATTAGACCAATTAGAAGTTTATCTGTTCTTTTAGGTGAAGAGATTGTTGATGCTGAACTTTTTGGGGTTAAATCATCTAATTTCTCATTTGCTCATAGAATGGTTTCTTATGAACCATTTACTTACTCTTTTGCTGGGGATTATTTTTGTAAACTTGATAAAAGTGGAGTTGTTTTATATCCAGATGAAAGAAGAAAAATTATCTTAGAACAGATGAAAAATATTGAGCAAAGACACAATATTAAAATAGAAATTGATACAGAATTACTTGAAGAAGTTGTAGCTATCACAGAGTATCCAACAGCTTTAATAGGAAAATTTGATGAAGAGTTTTTAGAGTTACCAGAAGAAGTAATTGTAACATCTATGAAAGAAAATCAAAGATATTTTGCAGTTTATAAAGATGGAAATTTAACAAATAATTTTATCGTTGTTTCAAATGCAAAAACTAATGATTTTGGATATATTATTCAAGGAAATGAAAAAGTTTTAAGACCAAGACTTGCTGATGCAATGTTCTTTTACAAAAATGATATTAAAAATGGTTTATCAAATGAAGGACTTAAAAAACTAGTATTTGTTGAAGGTTTAGGTTCAATGTATGATAAGTGTGAAAGAGAAGCTAAAATTGCTTCTTATTTAGCAAATACATTTGAAGTAAAAGAAAAAGAGTTAATTCAAAGAGCAGTTATGCTTTCAAAAGCTGATTTGATGAGTGAAATGGTTTATGAATTTACTGAACTTCAAGGACTTATGGGATACTACTATGCAAAAATTGCAAAAGAGGATGATTTAGTGTCTTTGGCACTTAAAGAGCAATATTTACCAACGGGTGAAGATTCAGAACTTCCTTCAAATGTATTTTCATCAATAGTTGCATTATCAAATAAATTAGATAATTTAATGGCTTTATTTAGTGTAGGAAAAATCCCAACAGGTTCAAAAGATCCATTTGGTCTTAGACGAGCAGCAGCTGGAATTGTAAAAATTGCAATGGAGCATAAACTTCCAATTGATTTATCAAAAATTATTGATGAGTTATCAACTAATTATAAAAATTTAGATAAAAAAGTTTTAATAGAGTTTTTTAATGAAAGATTATTTAAAATATTTGAAGTAAATCCAACAGTTTTAAAAGCTGTTCTTGCAAGTGGTGAAACAGATATCTATAAAATTTCTCAAAAGCTTTGTGCACTTAATCCAATAGTTCAAAGTGATAATTTCAAAGATTATGTTGCAACATTTAAAAGAGTTGCAAATATTATAAAAGATGTTGATGTAAACTCTAAACTTTTAATTGATGAAAAACTTTTTGAAGATAAAGAAGAAAAAGAGTTGTTTGCTAAATTTAATGAAGTTCAATCAAAAACTTATAAAACTTATGATGAAGAACTTGAAGCTTTATTCGCTTTAAAACCTGAGCTTGACAATTTCTTTGATAATGTTTTTGTAAATCATGAAAATGAAAAAATAAAAATAAACAGAAAAAATCTTGTAGGAGTAATCTATCAAGGATTTAGAAAAATTGCTGATATTAAAGAGAT
>Ga0265295_1000394_pt1 | contig 89302 bp, 80 predicted proteins | sample Munlansysbiofilm_FD_192503 | JGI IMG/M metagenome (GOLD analysis project Ga0265295, IMG submission 192503) | Leachate microbial communities from a municipal landfill in Southern Ontario, Canada - Methane capture system biofilm | ecosystem: Engineered > Solid waste > Landfill > Unclassified ... | reverse complement strand
GAAGCACCGGAACTGCGCCAACAGCTTGAAGCTTCACACCGCGAACAAAGAATGCTGACATCGGCCATTATTGCCCAGGGACAGGCCAGGGGAGAAATCCGTACAGACCTTGAGCCAGGCCAGATCTTTGTACAATTTCTAGGCTTGTTTTTAACCATTGCCATTTTATACAGACGAGAAGGTTCCATGGTTGATCCCAAGTCACAGGCTGAAGCCAGCTGGGCCATTTTTGTTCAGGGTCTGACCCCATAACCACAAACACAAGTCAAAAACCAATCCTTGAAATATGTCCACCTAAGGAAGGAAAAAAATATGAAGAAATTATTCATTGTGGTGACAGCTCTCCTTATTGCTGTTTGCACCTACTTCTTGCATCAGCAGTCCTCACAAGCCGAGGATTTAGTACCAACCAATCCTGTTTCTGCTCTAGAAGTCACTGTTCTCACTGTGCAAGAACAAGAAGTCAGCCTCACTTCAGAACTTCCAGGACGTACGACGGCCTATCAAACGGCTGAAATTCGCCCCCAGGTCGGTGGAATTATTCAGAAAAGAACCTTTATTGAAGGTTCTGAAGTTAAGGCAGGAGAGTTATTATACCAAATTGATCCAGCACCTTATGAAACAGTGGTCGCTCGGGCCAAAGCAGCCGTAACCAGAAGTCAGGCTGAATTGGAACCAGCCAGACTCAAAGCCAAGCGCTATGCTGAACTCATTCGTACTCAGGCAGTTAGCCAGCAGGATTATGATGAAGTCAAAGCAGCTCTGGGACTTTGTGAGGCCAATGTGGCCTCAGCTCAAGCTGAACTGGACGCAGCACGAATTGATTTACAGCGAACCAAGGTTGTAGCTCCCATTAGTGGTCGCATTGGTCGCTCATCCATTACTCCTGGTGCCCTGGTCACGGCCAATCAGGCTCAGCCCCTGGCCACCATTCAGCAGCTTGATCCCATTTATGTTGATTTAACCCAATCCAATGTGGAACTCTTGAGACTGCGTCGCGCTATCCAAAGTGGTAGTGTGCAATCTGTGGCTGCCAAGGAAGCCAAAGCATCTTTGATGTTGGAAGATGGCAGCACCTATGCCTTACCAGGAGCATTACAATTAGCTGAAGCCAATGTGGACCAGGATACTGGAACTGTGACCTTACGTGCCCTTTTCCCCAATCCTGATCGTGAGCTTTTGCCCGGTATGTACGTACGAGCTCAGATTGAAGAAGGCATCCTGACCAAAGCAATACTTGTTCCCCAACAAAGTGTGTCGCGTGATGCGCAAGGCCAAGCACAAACTCTGGTCGTTGGTCCTGATAACGTACTGGAATTACGCTCTTTGGAGTTGGATCGCGCTGTGGGTGGCAATTGGATTGTTCGACAAGGACTCCAAGCTGGTGATCAGGTGGTCATGGATAATCTACAAAAAATACGACCTGGCATGGCTGTGCGTATTGCCTCCAGCACACCTTAAGGAACTGCAATGTCTCATTTTTTTATTGATCGTCCTATTTTTGCGTGGGTTTTGGCGATTATTGTCATGCTGGCTGGGCTACTGGCTGTCCGGGTTCTTCCTGTGGCTCAGTATCCAAACATCGCGCCTCCATCTGTGTCCATTACTGCCACCTATCCTGGTGCTTCGGCCCAAACTCTGGAGGACTCGGTGACCCAGGTCATTGAACAAAAAATGATTGGCCTGGATGGACTGGATTATATGTCCTCGGTTAGTCAGTCCTCAGGCCAGGCTGAAATTGTTTTGACCTTTCGGTCTGACATAGACCCTGATATTGCCCAGGTACAAGTGCAAAACAAATTGCAGTTGGCCATGTCCCTCCTGCCTCAGGAAGTACAAGTTCAAGGGGTACAAGTTAAAAAAGCAGCAAAAAACTTTTTGGCTGTATTTAGCCTGGTCTCAGAAGACGGTACCATGTCCAATACACAACTGGCTGACTATGCTGCAACCAATATCCTCGACGGTTTAAGCCGTGTCGATGGTGTGGGTGAAGCCACCCTCTTTGGTTCTCAACATGCCATGCGTATTTGGCTTAATCCTGACAAATTACATCTTTATAGCTTGACTCCAGCTGATATCAGTACGGCGATCAAAGCCCAAAATTCCCAGGTTTCTGCTGGACAACTGGGTGGACTGCCGTCTGTGGAAGAGCAACGCATCAACTTCACTGTCTCTGTCCAAGACCGTCTTCAGACCCCAGAGGAATTCAGAAATATTTTGCTCAAGGTGAATACGGATGGCTCCACAGTGCACCTGGGTGATGTCGCCAGGGTTGAACTTGGTGCAGAAAACGCCCAGGTCAGCTCACGTTATAATGGTCAGCCCACTGCAGGCATGGCCGTCAGGCTGGGCACAGGCTCCAATGCCTTGTCCACCATAGAAAATATCAGAGAATATATAGAGGTTATCAAAGAAACCCTGCCCGCAGGCATGAATATAGTTGAGCCTTTTGACACCACACCTTTTGTGCGTATTTCCATCAAAGAAGTGGTCCGAACCCTTATTGAAGCTATTATCCTTGTCTTTCTGGTTATGTTTCTTTTTTTACAAAATGTTCGGGCCACACTTATTCCAACCATTGCCATACCGGTGGTGCTTTTAGGCACCTTTGGAGTACTGGCGGCCTTTGGCTATTCCATCAATACTCTAACCATGTTTGCTATGGTCCTGGCCATTGGCCTTTTGGTTGATGATGCCATTGTTGTTGTGGAAAATGTTGAGCGCATCATGCATGAAGACGGTCTCTCACCCCGGGACGCCACCAAGATGTCTATGACGCAAATTTCCGGAGCCTTGGTGGGCATTGGTCTGGTTTTGTCTGCTGTATTTATTCCCATGGCTTTTTTTAGCGGATCCACTGGCGTTATCTATCGACAATTCTCCATTACCTTGGTCTCAGCCATGGCCTTGTCTGTCCTGGTAGCCCTGATTTTAACCCCAGCCCTGTGCGCAGCCATGCTCAGACCTGTACCCCAGGGAGGAAGTAAACGTGGTTTTTTTGGCTGGTTTAACCGCTCCTTTGAAGCCTTGGCCGCAAAATTTGAAAAGATTGTTGGCTGCCTGGGCCGAAGATGGTTGCGATCTTTATGTGTTTATGTCCTTTTTGTGGGTGGCATGATTTTTCTTTTCCAAAAGCTGCCCACTGCTTTTTTACCTGACGAAGATCAGGGTATTCTCTTTGTTCAGGCTCAATTGCCCACTGGTACTACTCAGGAAAAAACCCTGGAAGTCCTGGAACGCATTGAACAGCATTTTTTGACCAATGAAAAGAAAGCAGTAGAATCCATCATGGGCGTGGCCGGATTTAGTTTCAGTGGCAGTGGACAAAACACGGCCATGTGTTTTGTCCGTCTCAAGGATTGGGATTTGCGCACAACTCCGGAACTCAAGGCCCCGGCCATCGCTGGTCGAGCCATGGCCGCTTTTTCCCAATATCGTGACAGCATGGTCTTTGCTTTTACCCCACCAGCCATCATGGAATTGGGGAATGCAGTGGGCTTTGATTTTGAATTGCAGGACAGAACCGGACAAGGGCATGCAAAGCTTACGGCTGCGCGCAACCAGCTTTTGGCTATGGCCCAAAACCATCCTGATTTGGCCATGGTCCGCCCCAATGGCCTGGAGGATACTCCTGAATACAAAATTAATTTGGATTGGAACAAAGCCAGTGCGCTAGGTTTGTCTATAGGAGACGTCACTGCGGTTATTGCCACAGCTTGGGGGAGTTCCTATGTTAATGACTTTTTAGATAAAGGTCGGGTCAAAAAAGTGATTATGCAGGCCGACGCACCGTACCGCATGATGCCTGAAGATATTAAGCGTTGGCATGTGCGGGGTAAAAAAGGAGAAATGGTTCCTTTATCGAGTTTTGCTACTGCAGAATGGACCATGGGCTCTCCTCGCCTGGAACGCTACAATGGTGTACCGGCAATGCAAATTTTGGGAGCACCAGCACCTGGCAAAAGCTCAGGTCAGGCCATGGCCGCCATGGAAGAATTGGCAGGACAATTGCCTGATGGATTTGGATTCTCCTGGACAGGACTCTCCTTTCAGGAACGTCAAGCCGGAGCACAAACTGCCATGCTCTATAGCTTATCCATTATTGTTGTTTTTCTTTGTCTGGCAGCATTGTATGAAAGTTGGTCATTACCAGCCTCAGTCGTTTTGGTCATTCCCATTGGCGTGCTGGGTGCTCTGGCGGCCGTGAGTCTGCGAGGACTCAATAACGACGTTTATTTTCAGGTGGGTTTGCTGACAACCATGGGCTTGGCTGCAAAAAATGCTATCTTGATTGTGGAATTTGCCAAAAGTTTGGTGGAGTCGGGTATGGAAACTTTGCCTGCTGTAGCTTTGGCTGCTCGTCAGCGTTTACGTCCTATTCTCATGACTTCCCTGGCCTTTGGACTTGGAGTTCTGCCCCTGGCCCTAAGTACCGGTGCAGGATCAGGCGGCCAAAACTCCATTGGCACCGGTGTTATTGGAGGAACTATTTCCTCAACCATCTTTGGATCTTTACTGGTACCGGTATTCTTTGTGGTCATCGCCAAAATGAGCCATATTGAGCATAAATCCGCAGTACCTCCACGGATTATCCCTGGTGGTCATGTTTGTGAGGATTGATCGACTAATGTAAATATTCCAACATATATTTTAAAGACGTACCCATAACAATTATACAGAGCATGATTTTAATACTGCGCGCCGGGATATGCTTTTGCATTCTCGCGCCGCAGTACATGCCAAGCATACCCCCCAAACCAAATAAAAAACCCAGGGCCCAGTCCGGGCCAATACTTTGATTCGGATAAACAAAAGCCAAAATCTGGAAAATAAATACTCCGGACACAGATGTGACCAAAGTGCCAAGTAATGTTGCTCCAGCCACAGTATAAACAGGCAGCCCCAAAATAGAAACAAAAAACGGGGCAACAATGGCGCCACCACCAATACCATAGACACCACCAATAATACCCACCACCAAACATAAGATAAAAATGATTGGCGTAGGACTGGAATAGACCTGGCCTGAAAATCTATAGCTGATACGTTGCCAACTCATCTCCAAAGTCTCCACAGCCTGCGCACTAATATTCTGTTTATCTTTCTCTTTGTTCGTCATCTGTATTTTTTTATTTTTGAGCACATCTTTAAGCATACGAATGCCAATATAACCCAAAATAAGCGCAGCAAAAATTTTAAAATTTTGAGGATCAGGTAAATAGACGACCCGAATGAGCGCACCAAGGATTACTCCAGGTAAAGTTCCCAAAATTACCACAAAGCTTAAGGGCCAAACCATACGCTTTTCCCGAATATATCGGTAAACACCACTGGGGATAGCGACAATATTAAAGATATGATTGGTCGCACTGACAGAAGGCGTGGTATAGCCCAGAAAGGACATCTGAAAAGGCAACAATAAAAAAGCGCCTGAAACCCCGGCTGTGGAGGTAAAAAGAGAAACAAAAAAGGCTACTACAGACGGTACCCACCAAGAAACTTCAACATTGGCGACTGGAAAATACATAATCCTTCCTCACAAAATGTTGTTAGTCCAAGGCCACAACAACATTAACCGGCAAAATTTTGCCGATAACCTAAAAAACATCCAAAGGGGCCTAGGCTTTTAACTTTAATTCATATTCAGCCAATTTATAACGCAGGGAACGAGGGGAAATACGTAGAATTTCTGCTAACTTGGCTTTACTGCCCCCTGCTTCTTGCCAGGCCCTAATTATAGCCGCCACCTCAGCTTGGCGCACAGCTGCTTCCAGGGTCATTACCGACTGATCAGTACTGGGGATAGAAGAAAGATGCGATGTCAGGCGCATTTCCAAAGGCAGGTGGCTGGGATCAATAGTCAAATCTGTGCTCAACAAAACAAGACGCTCAATAAGGTTGCGTAACTCGCGCACATTTCCAGGCCAAGAATAATCACAAAGTAATTCCAAGGTTGCTGAGGTCATGGTAACTTCGGGCTTATGATAGCGATGGCCATATATCCCTAAAAAATATTGTGCCAGGACCGGAATGTCATCGGTGCGCTCTCTTAAAGGAGGCAAAGTTACAGGAACAACGTTGAGACGATAATAGAGATCGGCCCGAAATTCACCACCCAGAACCATATCCTGCAATAAACGATTGGTGGCCGCAACAATACGGGCTTCAAAAGGAAGAATTTTCTCCCCTCCCAAACGTCGGAAAGTTTTTTCTTCAAGAACGCGAAGAAAATCTACCTGATTATGGAGTGGAACTTCTCCCACCTCATCTAAGAACAAGGTACCATTGGCCGCCAGCTCAAAGCTGCCTTTTCGTTGTCGCTGGGCTCCAGTAAAGGCTCCTATTTCATGACCAAAAAACTTATCTGCAAAAAGTTCTCCCTTAAGAACACCACAATTGACCGGTACAAAGGGCTTATGTCGTCTGCCTGAAAGCTGGTGCACCAGACGTGCAAACAATTCCTTACCCGTACCAGATTCGCCATAAATTAAAATGGTCGCATCTGCACCAGCAACTTGTGTCGCCAGACGATATAATTCACGCATGGATTGCGACTGAATAATAAATTTGCCTAAGCCATCTTCCGTGCCCAGGTCCAGCATTTCAGCTGTTGACCGAGCATGAACAGGAGGCAAATTTTTGCCAGTTTGTTTCTTCCTCAGATTCTTGAGAGCCATCAGTTGTCTTCAAATATGGATAAGGAATACATCAACGCAGCCAGCCTATGCATATACATGGTGAAATATTCATAAATAGCCCCGGACTTACCTTGAAAAAGGCATAATCTTGCCGAAACCGGCATAATCTTGCCGACTACTCTTTGTAAAAAAAACCGTCAACCTAGAAAGGACAAGGTTTTTAACCCTGGCACAATCCTTGCCTTTTAAGGACCGGTTCGCATCAAAAAACAAACGAACCGTGGCAAAGTGACAAACAACACATGACAACAACAACTCGGGAGCTAATCAGGAATGAAATCGTACACCATGTGGATACACATTGCAGGAGGTGCAATGGCGTCCATCCTCCTTCTAGCCGCTGTAGTCTGGGCAAGCAATGAAACAGGATTGGCCGAACAAGTCACAGCACAGATGGCCCAAGCTACTGGCAATACTTCAGAACTTCCCTGGTGGGCTTGGCCTGCTATTTTAATTGTCTTCTGTTTTATTCTCGGCATTATTGCTGTTTTAGCCGGTGTCGGCGGTGGAGTTCTCTTTGTCCCCCTTGTGAGCGGATTTTTTCCCTTTCATTTAGATTTTGTCCGTGGTGCCGGGCTACTGGTAGCTTTAGCAGGAGCACTGGCTGCTGGGCCTGGTCTTTTAAAACGTAATCTGGCCAGCTTGCGCCTGGCTCTGCCCGTGGCCCTTATTGCTTCGAGTTGTGCCATTGTCGGCGCTTTTCTCGGCTTGGCCCTTCCTGCGGACGTGGTGCAAATATGTCTGGGCGCCACTATTATCGGTATTGCTATCTTGCTCTTACTCTCGAAAAATACAGCTCGCCCTGTGGTCACCAAACAGGATGCTTTAGGCATGGCCTTGGGTATCCAAGGTGCTTACCTGGAACCAGCGACAGGTGAGATTGTGGAATGGAAAACTCACCGCACCCTGCCCGGCCTTCTTCTTTTTATTGTTATTGGCATCATGGCTGGCATGTTTGGTCTTGGCGCTGGGTGGGCCAATGTACCGGTCTTAAATCTGCTTATGGGCGCACCCCTTAAGGTTGCTGTGGGTACAAGTAAATTTCTTCTTTCCATTACTGACACTTCAGCAGCGTGGGTTTATTTAAATCAGGGCTGTGTCATTCCTTTAATGGCCATTCCTTCTATCATTGGCCTTATGGCTGGCTCCTTTGTGGGAGTGCGTCTTTTGGCCAAAGCCAAGCCGACTTTTATCCGTTACATGGTCATTGGAGTACTCATTTTTGCTGGTGGCAAGGCACTGCTCAAAGGACTGGGCTTCTAACTTCAAAAACAGGGAGATACAAATGAATACTGAAAAAACCAATGCTCCTGCTGAGCAAATTACCTATGCCAATATTCTTTTTTATGGTTGTTGGGGAGGGCTAGCCCTCATAATTGTTATCTATCTTATTTATATTACAGGTATTCTTGATCCTTATGTATCCATGGCCAAGGTAACACATTACTGGGCCTTGCCAGTACAAAACTACCTTACTGATAATAATGTTCCCACAGGTTGGGGATGGCTTACTCTACTGAATAAAGGTGATTTTTTAAACTTCCTGGGTATTGCTCTACTGGCAGGATTGACCATTATTTGCTACTTGCCCATCATCTTTGCCTATCTTAAAAAAAACGATCGGGCCTATACTATTATTGCATTACTTGAAGTTATTGTGCTCTGCGTGGCTGCGTCAGGTATCGTGGGCACTGGCGGGCACTAAAGGAGAATCACGTGCTCAAACGGATCGCAACATTGGGCAGTTTCCCATGTCCAGATCTTCCCCGTCTAGTCGATGGGCTGCCCATAGGTATAGCTCTTCTGGATGGTCATGGTCATATTCTTATGCTCAATAAAACCCTGGAAGCTCTAACTGGGTTTTCTCGTGAAGAAGTTAAAGGATTACCATGTCGCCATGTTTTACGCAGCCGGGCCTGTGTCCAAAACTGCCCCCATGCCCGTAAAGAAAATCAAGTTGTGGAGACGGATTGTATCAACCGCCATCGCCGTAAAATTCCCATCCGAATCACACCAGTTACAGTGCATAACCAAGAGGGCCAGCCTATCTGTATTTTAGACGTGGTTGAGGACCTGACCACGCTAAAAGAGATGGAAGCCCGCTTGTCACAATCCGCCGGCCAAGGCCAAATCATTGGTCGCAGTCCGGCCATGGAAAAAATCTTGCGACTGGTGCCAGTTATTGCTCAGCACGACTCTCCGCTACTCATCACCGGGGAAATTGGTACGGGCAAAGACCTTTTGGCAGAATCTGTCCACAAGGCCTCTCCCAGATCTCGAGAACCCTTTGTGCGCTTTAGCTGTGGCCCCATGCCTTCAGAAATGCTCGATACTGAACTTTTTGGACGCATGGTTGGTCAAGGATCAGAAATACAACCTGGACGTTTCCAACAAGCTCAAGGCGGTACACTGTATTTGTCAGAAATCTCCGAGCTTCCACAATTGCAGCAAACAGCTCTGGTTCGCTATGTAGATGAAGGAACTATTTTGCCTGTAGGTGCATCCAAACCTATTGCTGTGAACGCCAGACTTATGGCTTCCACAGCGGAATCACCTGAAAAATTGGTCCAAGAAGGACGCTTGCGCGAAGATTTGTTTCATCGCATCAGCGCCATTCGCCTGCATCTGCCAAAACTACAAGAACGTGGAGAAGATTTGGAGTTTTTACTACACCATTTCTTAACCCATTTTGCTCATCGCTTTAAAAAAGAAATTACCACCATTTCAGCTGAAGCCTTGCATATCATCCGTGAGCACAGTTTTCCCGGAAATATTCGTGAGCTTAAAAATATTATTGAATTTGCAGCCATGGTTTGTACTGATGAAGAAATTCGCGCCGAACATATCCCCGGTCATCTGTCTCGAACTTTGACTCAAACCCCAAAGCATTTGGCGTCCAAACAACGTAAAACCCTTGGCAAAAAGAGCTAGGAGCACCATGGAACACCGTATTCTTATTACTGTGGCTCAAGATGAAATAGCTCCACGCTTTGACCTGACCACAGAGGTTCTCCTCGTGACTCTCTCTGAAAACGATGATCTTATTGCACGTAAATCCTTTCTTCTAGCCCATGCCTCGGGCGATGAGCTCTGTGACCTGGCTTTGTCACGAGACATGGGGGTCATTGTTTGTGGAGCCATTGAGGATGAATATTACCATTACCTGCGCTGGAAACGTATTGAAGTCATTGATTCTGTCATGGGCCCCGTGGAAGAGGTCATATCTTGCCTCGTTCAAGGAAAACTCAAAACCGGGGACATCTTATACCAACGCACCAGAGAAAAAGAATGAGACATGTCTTTTCTACCTTTTTCGGTAATACCAAATCAGATCCCAAGGACTTTGCCTCCCCAGAGTGCTATGATGTTTTACGACGTAAAATAGTCCTGCTCATGGCCTTGGTAACTTTGCTGCCGCTCTTGTCTTTGGCTGGCATCAATTATTATGAACACCAGGTGGCCATGACCTCTGAGATTCAAAATCCTCTTCGAGTATTAGTGGGTAAAGCCAAGCATTCTTTTGAACTCTTCCTGGCTGAACGGACATCGGCTGTCAGTTTTATAGCCTCGGCCTATTCCTTTGAAGAATTGTCCGATGACGCAAATTTACAACGTATTTTCCATGTCATGCGTCGGGAATTTACTGGCTTTGTGGATTTGGGTCTCATTGATGCCAATGGAAACCAAATAAGTTATGCCGGACCCTATGATCTTGTGGGCCGCAATTATGCAGAACAGGCCTGGTTTCAACGGGTCCAATTCAAGGGAACCTATATTAGTGACGTATTTTTGGGTTTTCGCAAATATCCCCATGTTATTGTGGCTGTGCGCCATACAGCTGAAAATGGAGAGTCCTGGGTTTTACGAGCGACCTTGGATACCATGCATTTTGACCGTATTATTGCTGCCATGGGCTTGGGTGCTGACGGGGATGCTTTTTTGGTCAGTCGCGATGGTGTGTTACAAACCGACTCCCGTCGTTATGGCAAGGTTCTGGATAAATTGGGTTTTGAACTTCCCAGTACGGGCTTTGAAACCAATGTGGACTCCACCCTTGATTCAGACGGTCAGAGCATTTTCATTGCCTCAGCATTGATTGCTGACACAGACTTTGCTTTGGTCGATGTCAAGCTTAAACCCACAGCCTTTAGTACTTGGTACACGGTCCGTATTGATCTTCTTTTTATTTTTTTAACCGGTGTTATTCTTATTTTTCTGGCTGTTTCTCGGGTTACCAGTGTACTCATTGCGCGTTTACAAGAAAGTGATCGGCAACGTTTAGGCGCTATCCACCAAATGGAGCACTCCCAAAAACTATCCTCCATTGGTCGTTTAGCCGCTGGAGTTGCCCATGAAATCAACAATCCCCTGGCCATTATCAATGAAAAAACAGGGCTGATGCGCGACATTCTCAACCTTCAGCCCGACTTTCCAGCCAAAGACAAATTTTCCAAACAAATTGATGCGGTTTTACATTCCGTGGATCGTTGTCGCAGTATTACCCATCGCATGCTCAGCTTTGCCAAACGCATGGATGTAAAAATTGAAAAACTTGATCTCAATGCTGTTCTTCTCGAAACCCTGGGTTTTTTGGAACGGGAAGCGCAATATCGCAATATTACTTTGAAAAAGGAGCTGGCCGAAAATCTTCCTCTTATGGCCACGGACCATGGGCAAATCCAGCAGGTTTTTTTAAATATCTTAAATAACGCTTTGGCTGCCATTGCCAAAGAAGGAACAATCGTGCTGCGCTCCTGGATTGAAAATGATAAATTTATTGGAGTCTCTGTGGAAGATAATGGTTGTGGTATGTCTGAAGAAACTCGCAATCATATCTTTGAACCTTTTTATACAACCAAAAAAGAAGAAGGAACGGGACTGGGTATGTCCATCACCTATGGTATTGTGAAACGTCTGGGCGGAGATCTGAAAATCCACAGCAAGCTCAATGCAGGAACCACAGTCACCATTTTACTACCCAGAACATCCCTGGAAGGATAATTATGGAAACTTCTGACTGGAACATCTTACTGGTTGATGATGAAGTAGAATTTATCAGTACATTAGCTGAACGCCTGGAACTTCGTGGTCTTCCTGCACGTGTTGCCTATGATGGGGAAGCAGCCCTCAAGGCTGTTGCAGACAATGAACCTGAAATCATGGTTCTTGATATCATGATGCCTGGGATAAAAGGCCTGGAAGTCTTGCAACGAATCAAAGAAGAACATCCCAAAATCCAGGTTATTTTGCTTACAGGTCAGGGAAAAACTCGTGACGGTATTGATGGTATGCGCTTTGGGGCCTTTGCCTATTTAATGAAACCCCTGGATCTTGAAGAGCTGATTCGAACCCTCCATGAAGCCAGACAAGGCAGACAGGAGGATAGAAAATGAACCCCGTAGCCACTGAAGCCAAATTTATGGGTACAGTCACAGCTTTATCCATGCATGAAATGCAAAATATTCTGGCCATAATTCGTGAATCCGCAGGACTTATGGGCGATGTATTAAAAATCAATGCCCAAGTTGATTTTAAATATCGCCCCAAAATGGAACAAACCTTGGAGCATATTACCAGTCAGATCGATAGGGGCAAAAAACTTCTGGAAGCCACCAGCCGATTGGCCCATTCACCAGACGAGGATCTTTTATTAAGTTGTGATCTCAATATCTATGCCCGCACTGTAGCCCTTTTGTCTGAGCGTCAAGTTCGCCTCAAAGGTGCTCGGGTCAACTTTACTCCAGCAGCAACTCCCTTGCCAGTGGCTGTGGGAGCATTGATGGTCCTTATGGCTGGATATCGGGCTGTGCAATGGGCCGTTAACACACATATCAAGGATGGATATGTGCAAATCAACCTCCAGGCTGGAGACACGGAACATGCCCTGATCATCACTCCCCCTGTTGGGTTATGTCCAGATGTCCGTCTTTTAGATCCTGCATCCATAAGTTTGCCAGGCCAAAACGCACGCACCCACTGGGATGGAAATAAGCTCTTCCTCTTTTTCCCAACACAACAGGCTGCTGACCATGAATAAGCTGCGTGTTCTGCTTATTGATGATGAAGAAGCCTTTGTCACCACCCTACAAGAAAGACTGGAACTGCGCGATATTGAAGCACGCGTGGCCCTTGATGGACAACAGGGCCTGCATACTTTGACAGAATACTCGCCCCATGTCGTTGTTCTTGACTTACGTATGCCTGGCCTAAGTGGCATTGAAGTCCTGAAACAAATTCGCCACCAATGGCCACAATTACCGGTAATTATGCTGAGTGGTCATGGCTCTAAACAGGATGCCCAGACCTGTTTGGACTTGGGTGCAGTCCAATATCATAAAAAACCTCTGGATATCGAAGAGCTGGTCCACAGCCTTATGCACGCAACAAGCAAAGGATGGTAGAGAATACATGCTAACCATTTTGGTAGTGGATGATGAAGTAGCATTTGCTGATGTGCTTTCCCAACGATTACGCACCAGAGGGATGCAGGTTTTTACTGCATACAATGGGCATCAAGCTTTGGACCTGATGCAGGCCAAACATCCAGATATTGTGCTCCTGGATATTACTATGCCTGGTCCAGATGGATTAACCATTTTACAAACTTTAAAAGAACAAAATCCCATAACTCAAGTCATTTTACTTACCGCTGACTCCACTATTTCTACTGCTGTCACCGGCATGAAACTTGGTGCCAGTGACTACCTCATGAAGCCAGCAAGTTTTGACAATATTCTTCAAGCTATCCATGAGGCTGAACAAAAACGTCTCAATACCCTTAGTCGCAAACGTATGGCGGAAACAGCGAAGCTTGCAGCACTGGGAGAGTTGGGCAAGGGTGTGGCCCACGAAATCAACAATCCAGTACATATTATGGTGAATGAAGTCGGCTGGATTGAGGATTTGCTTGAAGAAATACCCATGAATGCAGATACAGACAAACAAATCCGAAACTCTTTACAGCTTATTCGTGAGCAGGCTACGCGTTGCAAAACCATTACCTCTAAGCTCTTAACGTTACGCCCAGCCACAAATCCCGTTTCCGACTTACATACTTTACCAACGATCTGGGACAAGGCTGTACACCTGCGCGCCAACCGTATTTCGAAGACTAAAGTTACCCTGCATCAGTCCTGGTCTCAAGAATTCCAGCACCCCCTATGGTCAAGCACAAGCTGGATGCAAATTCTTGGCAATCTTCTCGATAATGCTCTTGATGCGCTAGGCCTTGCAGGAGGCGACATTACCATTACCGGACAACGTCAAGGCAATGACGCAATCGTCACCATTGCTGACACAGGTCATGGTATTGAAGCACATTTATTAACACGAATTTTCGAGCCTTTTTTTTCCACCAAAGATGTGGGTCAGGGTATCGGATTGGGCCTTGCCATTTGTCATGGATTTGTTGAGTCCATGGGTGGCGATATTTCTGTACGCAGTACCCTTGGGCAAGGTTCTGTTTTCACCATTAAGATGCCCTTACCTGTGAATTTGATTCAAAAGAACACAGGCGTTAAAATTTTAACGCCTGCCAAGGAGGACGCAAATGAATAAGATGAAATTATTGATTGTGGATGATGAAAAAGATCTCTGTCGTATTCTCGCTGATCGCCTGCATATCTTGTATGGCATCACACCGGACATTGCCTATACAGGTGACAGTGCGCTGGAAATGGTCAGGAAAGGCAATTATGATGTGGTGATTCTGGACATTGAGATGCCTGGAATTGACGGCATTGAAACCTTAAAGCGCATTAAAGAGATCAACAAAAAAATTCAGGTGGTACTTTTTACTGGTCATGGCAGCGATGAAACTCGACGTATGGGAGAAGTTTTAGGCGCCTTTAGCTATGTAGACAAAATTGATGGTTTGCCCAAGCTGGCCCCCATGATCGAAGGAGCTTTCAGGTTACGCAAAGTGTTGGAAGATACCTATGCTGATGTGGCTCTCAACGAATATAGTTAGGAGGCTGTTTTATTAAATATCTGCTAACCAACAGGTAGAAATAAAAAACGGCCCTGAGGCCGTTTTTTTATTTCTTTTTATAGTGAAGAAAAGAACTTATGGTTGCTGCTCTTCATACACACCCTTTAAAACACCTTCCACACGACGGTTTTGTGCGCGACCAGCATCAGTTGTGTTGTCAGCAACAGGCTGAGTCAATCCATAACCAACTGCTGTCAAACGAGCACCATCCATACCACACTTTTCAATGAGATAGCTACGTACGCTATTGGCACGACGCTGAGACAACTTCTGGTTATACTCAGGAGTACCGATGCTGTCGGTATGTCCGGCAATTTCAATATCAACACCAGGATATTGCTTGGCAAAGGTAGCAAAATCAACCAACTCCTGATGGAAAGCAGGCTTAATGTCAGCTTTATCAAAATCAAAGAGTACATTGATCACTCTTTTAACTGGGACTTTTACAGGCTCAGGAAGAGTTGCGGTAACAATGTCATAAAAAACATCTTTAACAAACTGTTGCAATGCTGCATCTTCAGCTAATGCAGCTGCAGACGCAGCAATACCACAAGAATTTAAAGCTGAAATCTGGTCCAAAAGAGCTTGATTGCCATCGACAGTATCAGCAAAGCTGATGGTATGAAAACAAACATTATATTTTTCAGCCAAAGCAGAAGCTACTTGAACAGAACCTTCACCAACATTTTCCTGACCGTCAGAAACAACAATAACTGCTGTTTTGCCGCTAGCAGCCTGCAGCATGGGTTCCAAACCCTTTAATCCTGCGCCCAAAGGAGTAGGATTGGAGCCAATCAGAGTAGGAATCTGGGCAATGGATTCACCATAAGAAGCTACTGAAAACGTGGCCAAATCCTGAATCTGACCATAGGGAGCAGCAGTGCTCAGGGCACCCAAATAACCAAGCTCGGGAATCATGGCATTCATGCGCTCCAAAATGGACTTGGCAGTTACAATTTTACGATCTTGAGAACCAACATACACTTTATCCATGGAACCGGATCGGTCGACCAGAATCATAAAATTGTCGACTTTGCGTACATAATTCTCGGCAGCCAGAGCATTGGCTGCTACGCACAAAACCAGCACCAGACTCATGACCAAAAATTTGCTTAGTTTCATACCTTTGACTCCTTTAATGTTGATGTTGTATTTGAAAAAAAGTGACATTGCCTCTAAAAACATGACATAAAAACTTGTCGGCCGGAAAATCTCCCATGCACTCCTTGGTTACCAAAGATCACCAAGACACACATAAACTAACCACACATGAATGATACACAAAGTTACTCCTGATTCCTCTATTTTTCAAGTAGTTATTTTGCACCTTGATCTTGATGCTTTTTTTGCCTCGGTAGAACAAGCAGATAACCCGAGTCTGCAAGGGCTGCCTGTGATTATTGGACAATCCCTGCGTGGTGTTGTTACCGCCGCATCCTACGCAGCTCGACGTTATGGTGTGCACTCAGCCATGCCCATTGTGCAGGCTAAAAAACTTTGTCCCCATGCTATATTCCTCCCAGGACGCATGCACAGATATCACCAGGTATCTCAAGAAATCATGTCTATAATCCGAGCACATTGTCCTGTGGTGGAACAAGCTTCCATTGATGAGGCGTATGTAGATATTTCAGGGACCAAACGCGCCTTGGGAACTCCCAAAACATTGGCTCTCAGCTTAAAAAAAGTGATTAAAAATACAACTGGACTTTCTTGTTCCATTGGTATTGCCCCCAATAAATTTTTAGCAAAAGTTGCTTCAGCCTGGAAAAAACCTGATGGCCTAACCATTATTGAGCCAGATGCTGTGTTCCAGTTTCTGGCCGGACTTTCTTTGCACCATATTCCAGGTGTTGGGAAATCATTTTTAGAAGAATTAGGTTCCTTGGGTGTCCAGACGATTCCAGACATCTTAAGCCAACCCAAAAGCTACTGGGCGCAGGTCCTGGGGAAACGAGGGGCAGATCTCTACGATCGCGCTCAGGGTATAGACCATAGACCAGTGCTCCCCAAGACAGATCCCTTGTCCTGTAGCGCAGAAAACACCTTGGAACACGATACACTTGGTCTCGAAATGCTTAAACAATACCTGTTGATTCAAGCCGAACGTGTGGGTCATGAGCTACGAGCCCTGGGGAAAAAAAGCCAGACCATTACCCTGAAAATAAAATTTCAAGACTTTTCCGTTATAACGCGAAGCAAAACCTTACATAGACCCACAGATATTACGCATGAGCTTTACACCATTGCTTGTACACTTCTTTTTGCCCAAAAGCTGGAGCAAAAAATCCGTCTTATTGGTATTTCTGCTTCTAATTTCAGAACAGATTCAGCTTTCTTACCTCTGGTAACAGACAAAAGGCACCAGCGCGAGACATCCTTGGACCAAACCCTAGATCGTATCCGCAATAAATTTGGCAATACCAGTATTATGCGAGCTGATGCTTCCCATCTTAAGGGAGATTTACAAACAAAATCATAGCATACCGTGCGCCCAGACCTACCCAGGACAATTCTTGAATTTTGTTCACAATCAGACTAGTAGTACCCGCAACAAAGGATCACTGCATGAAAATATTTACTCAACGCTATAAAAGAGAATTTATTGAGGTCGCTTGCCCCAAGTGCAAAAAAACCCAAATCATCTATGTACCGGAAGAAGACATTCCCACTTGTGAATTCTGTAAAATTAAAATGATCATTAAAGAAGTCTTGACCGAGGGCAAATATTAAGCTCCGGTTTATATGTAACCATTAAGGAGGATTTATGCGCATTATTTCACGGTGTTTTATGGCTATTCTGGTAGTGGCTTTTTCTTGCTCTTTATCCCTGGCGGCAGACCACGAATTAGCTCAAAAATCGACTTTAAATACAATTTTAAAACGTGGCGAACTCCGTATCGGTCTTGATGCTGGCTATATGCCTTTTGAAATGACGGATAAAAAAGGTGATATTGTCGGCTTTGACGTGGATATTGCCAAAGAAATGGCCAAGGCCATGGGTGTAAAACTGGTTGTGGTAAACACTGATTTTGACGGTATCATTCCGGCCCTGATGGCTGATAAATTTGATATTATCATCAGTGGCATGACTATAAATCAGGAACGCAATCTACAAATCAACTTTGCTCAACCTTACATGGTAGCTGGTCAGGCCATTTTGCTACATAAAAAACATGAAGGCAAAATTACCTCCTATAAAGACCTCAATGACCCCAAATATACTGTTGTTTCCCGCATTGGCACTACTGGTGAGCAGGCAACCAAGCGTCTAATTTCCAAAGCACAATATAAAAGCTTTGAAAAAGAAGCTGATGGAGCCATGGAAGTACTCAATGGACAAGGCGATGCCTTTGTTTATGATCTGCCTTTTTGTGCTGTATTCATGGCCCAACAAGGGGGACAAAAGCTGGTCCTCCTCGACGAAGTATTCACCTATGAACCCCTGGGTTTTGGCATAAAAAAAGGTGATCCAGACTTCTTAAACTGGCTGGACAACTTCTTGATCCAGATCAAGGCTGATGGTCGCTATGATCGTATTTACGACAAGTGGATTAAAGGAACAGACTGGCTGCAAGAAATCCAATAATTTCCAAAGAATCCGGCATAAGCCGGATTCTTATTTTCTCATACGACTCGCACTACAGGAAAAATAATGTCCTCATATACCGGACTCGATGGACCCAAATCCAAACATTACTATCGAATTTGGGGAGCTACTTTTCTTTTTGGCCTGTGCTTGGCCATGGGACTGTTATACTATGCCACTATCCAGGTTGAATACACTTGGCGCTGGAATCGTGTACCCCAATATTTTTTCTACGAAAATACTGTTGAAATACGAACAAATATTGAAGGGGAAATAAGCAACATTCAAAAAACTAGTGGTCAAGCCACAGTCACTATCCAAGGTAATGGCGAAGAAGAAAGTCACATTATTCCAGTTCAAAACCTCCTCCTTGGCCAGGGAGACTATGTTTATCCTGGTGACACACTAGGGACGTACAAACATTGGAAAATTGGTATCCTTATCGAAGGTCTGCTTTTGACTCTGGAAGTCAGTTGTCTGGCCATTATTTTTGGTATCCTCATTGGCCTCTTTACTGGGTTAGCACGTATTGCGGATAACCCGATCCTGCGCTGGAGTGCCATTGTTTATATAGAGATTATTCGTGGCTCACCTTTACTGGTACAAATATTTTTATGGTATTTTGTTGTGGGCACTGTCATAAATACCATGCTGGCTCAATATGGTTTGAGCCAAGTTCCTCCCCTGTGGTTTGGAGTCATGGCTCTGGCCATCTTTACCGGTGCCTACACCGCAGAAATAGTTCGAGCTGGTATCCAAAGTGTACACCGAGGACAAATGGAAGCAGCGCGATCCTTGGGCATGAATTACGCCCAAGCCATGCGTAAGGTTATTCTTCCCCAGGCCCTGCGACGTATTCTCCCACCTTTGGCCGGACAATTCATCAGTTTGGTCAAGGACTCTTCGTTGCTGGGTGTTATTTCCATTCGAGAATTAACGAAGGCCACTCGTGAGGTTGTAACCTCGTCCTTGCAACCATTTGAAATCTGGATCGTTTGCGCTATTCTCTATCTGCTTTTAACTTTTACCTTGTCCATGTTTGTCCAGTATCTGGAACGCAAGGCTATTTAAGGACTCCCATGTCTGCGCCCATTATTGATGTCCGTAACATTGAAAAATATTTTTATACTCCTGAAGAGCTGAAAGCCTTAAATCGCGTCTCTTGTACGGTGGATCCTGGCGAGGTGGTGGTTATTATTGGACCATCGGGTTCTGGAAAATCAACTTTTTTACGCTGCCTCAACCGCCTGGAATATGCTGATGCTGGAGAAATCATTATTGATGGTGTAAACATTCTTGATCCCAAGTGTAATATCAATGCTATTCGAGCAGAAGTTGGTATGGTTTTTCAGTCTTTTAATCTTTTTCCGCACAAAACAGTCCTGGAAAACCTGACCATGGCTCAAATGACGGTTCGAGGGCGTTCTAAAAAAGAAGCCGAAGACAAGGCCATGGTTCTCCTTAAAAAGGTTGGTATAGCTGACAAATTTGCAGCCAAACCTGACCAGCTTTCAGGAGGACAACAACAACGTGTGGCCATTGCCCGCTCTTTGGCCATGAACCCTAAAATTATGCTCTTTGATGAACCCACTTCAGCCCTGGACCCCGAAATGGTGGGTGAAGTTTTGGATGTTATGAAGACCTTGGCCCGTGAAGGGATGACCATGGTTGTGGTTACCCATGAAATGGGTTTTGCGCGGGAAGTGGCTGACAGAGTATTATTTATGGATAAAGGAGAAATTTTGGAACAGGGTCCTCCCAGTCATTTTTTTACCAACCCTGTTCACGAGCGAACCAAAGAATTTTTAAGCCAGATACTCTAAAACCTCATCAGTACAGGAGGAACAATGAGCAAAGTTTTACAACACCAACTGACCAAAGCCGTCAAAGGACAAGGGGATATGGCCAGAGAAATGGCTTTAGCCGAATTAAAGGACTTGAAAAAAGATCTGTTAACCTTGGAAAAAGCACTGACCAGTAAAAAAAGTCCTGATCAGGCCCTGCTCATGGATATTGCCCACGGTGCTTTTGAATTGTTTCGCACAGCCTCCATTGTTTTGGAAACCGATACCTTGCAAGATTTAATTATTGGCGCATCAGAAGCGAGTAAAGATCTCACCTACCTGGAAAGTAAAGGAGCCATCCAATTGACAAGTCCTGAAGGATGGCATTGGTTTTCCCCCAAAGGGGAAATGATTTTTTTGGCCCCTAGTACAGAAACAAAGCAGGCCGCAACCAAGCTGCGCCAACGCCTTACTCGCAAACCACGACCAAAAGTTGCCACAACAAAACCCAAGGAGCAACCCCAAGCATAAAACTGCCTGGAACTTCTTTGAGGTAAGACATTACGCTCTTTGAAATTGAAAAGTGCTTTGTTGAGTACGCTTGTCCATGGCAATATAATCGCGTTCATTTTGCCCAATATAAATTTGCCGTGGCCGATGGATGCGTAGCCCTTGATCTTGGTATTGCTCAAACCAATGGGCAATCCAGCCGGGCATACGCCCCATGGCGAACATGACTGGAAACATGTTCACGGGAATTTCTAGTGCCCGCAGAATCAGCCCTGAATAAAAATCCACATTGGGGTACAATTTTCGCGAAATAAAAAAATCATCCTGCATGGCAGTTTCCTGTAATTCCATGGCAATATCGAGCAAAGGGTCCTTGATGGTCAGGGTATTGAGCAGGTTGATGGCGCACTCTTTAAGAATTTTGGCTCTGGGATCATAGTTTTTATAAATGCGATGTCCAAAACCCATCAGGCGAAACTCCTTCCGTTTCACCATTTCTATATACTCCTGCACCGAGTAATCTCCATCATGAATATTCTGCAAAGTATGAATCACGGCAGAATTTGCCCCTCCATGCAACCGTCCCCATAAAGCACAAATTCCAGCTGATACTGAGGCAAACAAATTGGCATCACTCGAACCCACCATACGCACTGTGGAACATGAACAATTTTGTTCATGATCAGCATGAACCAACAAAAACAGATCCAAGGCCCGCAGCGCTTCATCACTGGGGACATGCTCCTTGTAGGGTACAGAAAACATCATGTGCAGAAAGTTTTCACAATAGGACCTACTGGGGTCTGGATAAATAATCGGTCGCCCCACGGATTTGCGATAACTAAAGGCAGCAATGGTGCGTACTTTACTGATCAACTTGGCTACGGCCAAATATAATTCGTTCTTGTTATCTATCTGCAACAAATCTGGATAATAGGTGCCCAAAGAATTGATCACTGCTGATAGAATAGCCATCGGGTGACCATGGGGAGGAAATCCTTCAAAATGATGCATCAAGTCTTCATGTAACAAGGCCTGATCACCGAGCATGTTCCCAAAAGCCGTGCGTTCAGCATGGGTGGGCAATTCTCCGTAAACCAGCAACATGGCTGTTTCGACAAAAGAACTATGCTGAGCCAATTGCTCAATGGGGTATCCGCGATAGCGTAGGATACCCTTTTCTCCGTCCACAAAACTAATGGCACTGCTGCACACACCGGTATTGACATAACCTGGATCTAAGGTGATGAGTCCAGATATACTTCGTAACATACTGATATCTAAACCGACTTCTCCTTCAGTTCCCCGGATTATGGGCAGTTTATAGGTGTGCCCATCAACAATAAGGGTGGCGATATCTTTATTATCCATCTTTGCTCCTGATTTTGTAAATAAATTATCTTTTGACCAGAGTTATACCCCTAGTCTGTGCATTCAAAATATGTGGAATGAATTGAAGAAGATTGTGATAAAAAAAGTTCCAACTGCAAGAACTTATCTTACAGGCTCCCATTCCCATAAAGGTAAACGCATTTCAACCAGTTCTTCTTCGTAGTTGTGGCTAACGGAAAGACCAAAACGTTTCGCCAGGCCAATCATGCCTTTATTGCGCGGCATGGTCTGTCCATCAAGATATCTGGTACCACGACTCTTGCAGTACCGGATCATTTTTTCAAAAAGAAGGGATCCCAGACCTGTTCCCTTCATGTCTGAACGTACAATAATAGCAAATTCAGCCGAAGAATTGTCCGGTTTTGTTGAAGTACGTACTACCCCCAAGGTTTCAGATTCTCCATCGACAACGTGTGTAGCCACAAAGGCCATTTCCCGATCATAATCAATCTGGGTAAACTTGGGCATATCGTTTAAATCAAAGTTTTGCACCAACCCAAAAAATCGTAGTCGTAGATCTTCTTCAGATAAACCTTGAATAAACTGAAGATGAGCCTTGGCATCTTCGGGGCGAATGGGTCGCAGAAGCAATTGTTGTCCATTGTTAAGACGCACACATTCTTCGAGTTCCCGAGGATACGGACGAATGGCTAAACGTTCAGGACCGGTACTCTGAGCAGGCTGAATCCAAATATGTGCCCCCAGGGCAAGAACTCCTCGATCATCAGCAAAAATAGGGTTCATTTCCATGGTTACAATTTGGGGTAAATCAATGACCATTTGGCTAATTTGAATCAGAGCCAAACAAATATCATCGATATCTGTTGCCGCCTGGCGCCTGGATCCCTCCAGCAATTTGGATATTCGGGTACGAAAAATAAGTTCCTTGGCCAGACTCATATTTAAAGGTGGCAAAGCCACAGCCTGGTCATTAATAACCGGTGCAACAACGCCACCATGACCAAAACGAATCACTGGGCCAAAGGTCTCGTCTGTAAACACAGAGATAAAAAGTTCGTGGGCTCCTGGCCTGCGACCCATTTTTTGGACTGTAAATCCTTCAATATACGCGTTGGGCACCTGGGCATGAACACGAGCTGACATATTGGCAGCAGCTTCAAAAACCCGATCCGGTGTAGTCAGGTCCAAAGCAATACCCCCAATATCAAAAGGATGCGCAATTTGTGGTGAGCGAATTTTTAGGGCTACAGGAAAACCAATTTCACTGGCTGCTTCCACGGCTTGCATGGCTGACTTACAAATTCGAGTCTCAACCACAGGCACACCATAAGCCGCCAAAACTTGCCGTGACTCTTCTTCAAAGAGCTGACTTCGCCCATCTGCCAAGGCGGCCTTGATGATCTCCAGAGCCCGATCAGTATCTGGGAAAAAATCTGTGGGTAAAGAATCCGGAGTTTGCATGAGAATCTGCTGAGTACGCTTGTAACGCAACATATGCAGATAGGCAGTAACGGCATTGCCGGAACGGTCAAAAACAGGAATGGTGGCCTCGTCAAATACCTCTTTCGTTTCCTGTACAGTCTGTTCTCCCAGCCAGCTGGCCAAAATCAGGCAACGACTGTTTTTCGCTACCTGGGCTACAGCTTGAGCAATTTCAAGACTTGAAGTTCCCTGAAAAGGCACATGTAAAATAAGCACACAGCCCACATCTTTGGCTCGTACCAGGGTGCTTAACACCCGAGCATACATATCTGCCGTGGCATTGTAAGGAAGGGTCACCGGATTATCCGAACAACGCTCAGGCCCCAGAATTTCTTCCAATTTGAGCTGAGTTTCATCTGTTATGGGTGCCAGCCTGCCACCACCATCAATAAGCGCATCTGCTGTGAGCAACCCAATACTTTGACCATTGGTCATTATGGCCAGACCATTACCACGCACAGGTTTATAGTTGGCCAGAGTACGCGCTCCTTCAAAGAGCGAGTCAATATCCTGGACTCGCACCATACCTGCTCGTCGAAAAGCAGCATCATAAATATGGTCCAGATCACTTTCCGTCAGATCTGAGGCAGCATCACGCAAATGACAGGGCAATCGCCTCGGGTGGATAACTAGAATAGGTTTGGTTCGGGCACTTGCCCGGGCAGCAGACATAAAACGACGTGCATCTTGAATAGTTTCTACATAAAGAAGAATAGCCTTGGTGGCTGGATCAGAACCAAGATAGTCCAGCACTGAGCTAAAATCCACATCCAGTTGTCGCCCCAAAGAAATGCAATGGGAAAAACCGACATTATTGGTTTTGGCCCATTCCAGAACTGACTCAAAAAGACTGTCGGACTGGGTCACAAAAGCAATCCGTCCTTCTTTGGCACCGACCCGGGATAAACTGACATTAACCCCAGCTCCAGGGACAATCATCCCCAAGCTGCCTGGTCCCAATACTCGAATATTTTTTTGCTGCACCACGTCCTGGATTCGAGCATCAATAATCGCTCGTTCCTTGGCCTCCAGGAGGCCATAGCCAGGATCCATAATCAGGGCAGCATGGGTACCGCTATCAGCCAATTTAGCCAAGTATTCCGGCACCTCAAAGATGGGACAACACAAAATAGCCAAGTCTGGCGTCAAAGGTAGTGCCGTAATATCCACATAAGAAAGAACACCTAATATGGCTTCTTGCACTCCTGAGACAGGCAAAACAGGACCCAAAAACTTACCAGCCATGATATTTTGCATGAGTACAGCACTCATGGAGTTTGGCTCTCGGGAAGCCCCTATAATGGCTAAAGAATTGGGTTTAAACAGTAGATCAAGGTATTGTACGCTCATCGTGGAAAAAACTCCGTTTACCGACAAGAAAAGGCCAATTTTCCGTTAACCGCCAATATTGACCACCTACCAGAAAAGACAAGAAAACAAAATTTATTTCTTGTACTTGAGATTTTAGTTGATTCTTCTGATGATACCTACATATTATGATCAAAACGTAAAGGAGAAGCCCATGAGTACAGAAAATATCCAAAGTTTATTACAGGAACAACGACTCTTCAATCCACCCACTGGAACACGGGCTCATATTTCTGATCTAGCCGCTTACCACGAGCACTACCAACGCGCGGCCAAAGATCCCGAGGGTTATTGGGCTGCACGAAGCTCGGAACTCATTACCTGGTTTAAACCCTGGGACACGGTTATGGACTGTAACTTTGATACAGCCAACTTCCAATGGTTCCTCAACGGACAGCTTAATGTCAGTTACAATTGCCTGGATCGTCATGTAGAAAATGGGCTGGGGGATAAAACAGCTATTATCTGGCAAGGAGAACCAGAGGACGATGTGCTGCACATATCCTATCAAGAACTTTTGAATCATGTTGTGCGTTTTGCCAATATTTTAAAAAAACTCGGTGTCAAGCGTGGGGATAGAGTTGCTTTGTATATGCCCATGGTGCCAGAGCTTGCTATAGCCATGCTGGCCTGCACCCGCATTGGTGCGGCCCATTCTGTTATTTTTGCTGGATTTTCAGCCACCAGTGTACAGAACCGGATTCAGGATTGTGCAGCCAAAGTCTTGGTTACTGCAGATGCTGTCTTAAGAGCTGGAAAAAAAATTTCCTTGAAAGCCAATGTTGATGAAGCATTGGAAAATTGCCCAACCATTAACGCCTGCATTGTTCTCCAGCGAGCTGGCATTGATATCACCATGGTCCAGGATCGAGACATATGGTGGCATGAGGCCATGGCTAATCCTGACTTACCTGATTCCTGTCCTTGCGAACCCATGGATTCAGAAGATCTGCTCTTTATTTTATATACCAGTGGCTCCACAGGCAGGCCCAAAGGAGTTATGCACACCACAGGTGGATATTTGACCTATGCAGCCCATACCACCCAATTGGTGTTTAACCTTTTTGAAGATGATATCCATTTTTGTACAGCAGATGTGGGCTGGATTACTGGGCACACGTATATTGTTTATGGCCCCTTGGCTCTGGGAGCCACCTCGGTCATGTTTGAAGGCGTGCCCACCTATCCGGATCCTGCTCGCTTTTGGCATATTGTAGAAAAATTTAAGACCACCAATATCTATACCGCTCCCACGGTTATCCGGGCCTTAATGCGTGAAGGCACGAAGTGGACCCAAAAAAATGATCTGTCTTCCCTGCGCATGTTGGGGAGTGTTGGTGAACCCATCAATCCAGAGGCCTGGATGTGGTATTATGAGCATATTGGCAAATCACAATTGCCGGTGGTGGATACCTGGTGGCAAACAGAAACCGGTGGGATACTCATTGCTCCTCTGCCCTTTGCGACCCCATTAAAACCCGGCTCAGCCAGCCTGCCCTTGCCTGGAATTTTTGCCAAGGTGGTCAATGCAGAAGGGAAGCCCGCAGCAGCTAACGAAGGGGGACATTTGATTATTGAACGCCCCTGGCCCGGTATGTTGCGTGGAGTTTTTGGAGATCCAGAGCGCTTTAAGCACGAATATTTTGAGCGTTTTCCCCATAGTTATGAAGCAGGTGATGGTGCTCGCCAGGATGAAGATGGATATTTTTGGATCATGGGTCGCTTGGATGATGTCATCAATGTGTCTGGACACCGCCTAGGCACAGCAGAAATTGAATCGGCGCTGGTGTCACACCCTGCTGTGGCCGAAGCTGCTGTTGTGGGCATGCCCCATGAACTCAAAGGCCAGGCTGTCTATGCTTATGTTACTTTACGGGCGGATGTGGATGAATCCGAGGACCTGCTCAAGGCTCTGCGGACTCATGTACGCAAAGAAATTGGACCATTGGCCTCACCAGAAGTCATTCAATTTACTCTTAGTTTGCCCAAAACACGCAGTGGTAAAATCCTGCGCCGCGTACTGCGTAAAATTACATCCGGGGTAACGAACCTTGAAGATTTTGGAGACACTTCTACCTTAGCTGATCCTTCAGTAATTCAGGACCTTATATCTGGTCGTCAATAATTTTACCGTAACACAAAGCAGTAAGAAAAAACGCACCGTTCAGGTGCGTTTTTTCTTGACGACCTCCAAAAATTAGTAAATGAACGCTTACATACACAGGAGGAGCCTGCCATGTCCCGCCCAGTGATTAAGCGTGAAATTATTGAAGAAACTGCTATTAAAATCTTTGCTACCAAAGGTCTGGCGCGTACAACCATCAAGGATATTGCCTCCCAGGCTGGAGTAACGGAAGGAGCTTTATACCGATACTATGACGGTAAAGAGGAAATGGCCTGGAAGCTCTTTAACCGCGAGCTGGAGAAGTTTACCCGTCTTATTTTTCAAGTGCTCTTTGAGGAGCGCATGTGCTTTGCTCTACGTCTGGGGCTAGCCATTAAAACAATTTATGACTACTACCGCTACAATGGCGACCAGTTTGCTTTTATTTTACTCACCCAGCATGGCTTTCCAGAAGAAAAACTCCAGACCAAAACGACAGATCCAGTGGATATGGTTGCAACCTTTATTGGCCAAGCAGTGGGCAGAGGAGAAATCCCCCCCTGTGATGCAGATCTTTTTGCCAGCCTGATCATGGGTGCTGCACTGCAACCCTTGGTTTTGCATCGCTATGGTCGCCTTAAACTGGAAGCTGATACCCATAATCAAGTCACCCAAGCCTGTTTACGTCTTCTGGACATAGCCTAAACCATGCCTCATTCTCCAGGCAGTTCACATCCTTTAACACAAATCAAGGGATTTTTTCCTTATTTGTCTGTTGTTTTAATCAATGCCATTATTGATTTAGGGCACAAAATTATCATCCAGAATACGGTATTCAAATACTATGATGGAGCAACACAAATTGCTCTGACCGCCTTGGTCAATGCCTGCATCCTCTTGCCCTTTATTCTTTTCTTTACTCCAGCCGGATATTTGGCTGACCGTTTTTCCAAACACAAAGTCATTGCCTGGACTGCAGGCATGGCCATACCCCTTACAGCTCTTATTTATGGAAGCTATGTTTTGGGCTGGTTCGAAGTTGCCTTTACTTTAACGCTTATTTTAGCTGCCCAATCGGCCTTTTATTCACCAGCCAAATACGGTTATATCAAAGAAATGGCTGGCCAAAGCAACCTGGGTATGGCCAATGGGGTTGTTCAGGCGGTCACCATTGTGGCCATTTTATTGGGTGGAATTCTTTTTTCCGTGATCTTTGAAGCTCTTATTGGCGAAGCCCAAACCAAGGCTGATATTTTACAGGCCATTGCTCCCAGTGGATTGCTTCTTTGTGTAGGTGCCATAGCTCAAACTCTTATTGCCTGGCGCATTCCCCAATACCAAAAAGGACAAAAGGACTTACGTCTTAATATCCAAAAATATCTCCAAGGGAAATATCTCAAGAAGAACTTTAAGAAACTTCACGCTCACCGAACTATTTGGCTCTGTGTTCTTGGCCTCTCCATGTTTTGGGCTGTAAACCAGGTACTTTTTGCCACTTTTGGAGCCCATCTCAAGGATTTTGCCCAAGTAACATCCACGGTGATCGTGCAGGGTTTGCTGGCCATTGGAGGTATTGGCATCATCTTGGGCTCAATGACAGCCGGTCGATTATCCAAACCCCATATTGAAACAGGTATCATTCCTTTGGCAGCCCTGGGCATGACCATTTGTCTGCTCATGATACCTAGTATGCACCATATTTTTTCTCTGGGGCTTCTTTTAACTGTCTATGGATTTTTTGGTGGGCTTTTTGTGGTCCCCCTCAATGCCTTGATCCAGTCCCATGCTCAGGACAAAGATTTGGGTACCATTTTGGCTGGCAATAATTTTACTCAAAATATCTGGATGCTCGCCTTTCTCTGCGGCACAGTAGCAGCCTCCCTTACCGGTCTCAGCAGCATACCCATTATATATATCTTGGCTCTTATCATGGCCCTGGGCTCTCTTTTTGCTTTACGCCAATTGGCTCCAAACTTTATGACCTTTATTCTACGGACACTTTTTTCCCAGCGCTACAAACTGAGTATCAGTGGTCAGGAACATATCCCCACCAGTGGTGGTGTTTTGATACTAGGCAACCACACCAGTTGGATTGATTGGGCTGTTTTACATTTGGCAGTTCCCCGACCAGCACGCTTTGTCATGGCCCGCAAATACTATGACCGATGGTATGTACGTTGGTTCTTGGATTTATATCGAGTTATTCCCATTTCCTCTTCAGCCAGCCCTTCTGCTTTGCGCAAAGTCATCCAAGCTCTCCAACGCGGTGAATGTGTGGTGCTTTTTCCTGAAGGTGCTATTAGCCGCAATGGACAATTGGGTACATTTCGACGCGGCTATACCATTGCTGCCACACAAGCAAAATGCCCTATTATTCCATTTTATTTGCGTGGTCTTTGGGGAAGCAGATGGTCTGCAGTTCCCCGTCATTTTCACCAATGCTCCAATGGCAAGCGGACCAGAGCCATCAACCTGTGCTTTGGTCTCCCTTTACCACCCGATACACAACCCTTGAAACTTAAAACCGCCATACACCAGTTATCCATTGCAGCTTGGGCAGATTTTTCCAAAACCTTAGACTCTATCCCCAACACCTGGCTGCGGGTAGTCAAACAATATCCTTGGCGTTTGGCTGTCACTGATGTTATGGGCCAGCACCTGAATCATGGGCAGATTTTAGCCTTGGCCCTATGCTTAGCCAAAAAAATTCGAAATATTTCTGACTCATGCATAGGAATTATTCTGCCCCCCGGAGCTCAAGCTGTCTTGGCTAATATGAGTATTCTTCTTGCCGGAAAAGTCATTGTTAATCTCAATCCTCATCTTGATCCGGCCATCTTCACCCAGCATGTCAAACAAGCTGGCCTAAAAACCATCGTAACCTCACAGAAATATATGCATACCCTGCGTACCTTACCATGTTATGCAGTCTTAAACCAATGCCAAGTATTGTATATCGAAGAGCATTATCCAAAACAAACCTATATGCGATTTGTTTCTGCTGTAATACGTGTTTTTCCTATATTTCTTCTTCAACTGTTCTATGGTTCTAAAGCCCATGCAGGCCATCCAGCAGCTATTGTGTTTTCATCTCAAAATACGCATCCCATATCTGGGATTGTATTAAGTCATGCGAATATTATTGCCAATTCTCGACAAATCACATCACTTTTTCCACCCAAAGGTGATGATATCTTGCTAAGTAGTTACCCACTATACCATAGCCTGGGGGTAACTTTGTCCTTATTTCTTCCTTTACTCGAAGCAATACCGATTGTGTATTGTCGTGATCATGCCCATGGTCGCTCCATCGGACAAGCATGTGTCAAACATAAGATTACTCTATTATACACTACGCCCAATGTTCTAGATATATATGTTAAAAATACACACTTGCATCCACTGATGTTTGCATCCTTACGCTTTATACTTTGTACAGGATCGCATCTGCCAAAATCCACTCTGCATAATTTTCGACAAAAATTCGGCCATATTATTCATGCTGGCTATGGTACTTCGGAAACCACACCTCTGGCCACCATTAATGCTTCTGATGTGCTCAATCCCATGGACTATTCCGTACAACAAGGACGCAAACCAAACACAGAGGGGCTTCCTTTGCCTGGTGCAGCCATACGTATTGTTGATCCCCAAAGTCTGGAGGATCTCCCCCAAGGAACACAAGGGCGCATTTTGGTGGGTAGTAGCCAAATTGCCAAAGGATATGCGGACCCATCCTTTGCAGTGAAAACTGTAGAAAAAGATGATATCCAATGGCATATCACCGAGGATTTTGGATGTTTGGATGAAGATGGATTTTTAGAATTAGCCAACCCAGAGCCTATCTCCAAAAGGGATACTGAGAGTGATGATACATAAAAGTTTTCTGAACACCCCCTCGCGCTCCAGCACAGCAATACCTGGCACCCTGACTATGGCATACTTTACAAAATAATCCAGACCAAGTTGAATCTTGAACAAAATACAATGAAAAATCCTTTGACAGGCTCCGTTCATTTTTATAAGGGTACTCTTCCTGGACGGACAGGGCGGTTAGCTCAGCTGGGAGAGCATCGGCCTTACAAGCCGAGGGTCATAGGTTCGATCCCTGTACCGCCCACCACCAAATTGCGGGGTCGTAGTTAAGTTGGTTATAACGCCGGCCTGTCACGCCGGAGGCCGAGGGTTCGAGTCCCTTCGGCCCCGCCATTTTTACAGATAAGCCCTTAGGTAAAGGGCTTTTTTTTGTCCTTCAAGCCTCTGCCCCACTTTGCCCACAATGTTAAAAGTAATCGTCAAAGTTAAGATAATAGGTGCCTCCCTAAAATTGCCTGAAGAGTCTCTGCTGCAAAAACCCACCCTTACTCCAGGTCATTAGTTTCAATTTTTTCTCTTTTCTGCCCTCTCTACAAATCCAATAGACCAGTTGTGCTTCCTCCAGGATACGTTTAAGAGTTGTTAAGTATCCACAAGGTTAGGATAACCATGAGTTACACAAAGTATCCTCAATGCCACTGGTACGTATTTTTCATCGTATGGCTAGCGAGTCATTTCTTGTCACTCGCAGCACCATACTCTTCTTGGGCCTCGTCCACGCCTGCACGCATTCTGGTATTACATTCCTACCACCAAGGTCATTATTGGACTGACGGATTACAACAAGCCATAGTTCAAAAATTTATTCAAAGCAGTCAGGAGGTGGACCTGGATATTCACTACCTGGACATGGCTCGTTTGGAAAACAACGAAAAAAAGTTGCATTCCATCTCCCTCATGATGCGCCATCTGGCAGAAAAACCCCAAATCCATCAAGAGTACGCTCTGGTACTGACTACGGACAATGAGGCCCTGGATATGGCCTTGACCTATCGTGAACAAATTGCTCCCAACACACCCATCATCTTTTGTGCTGTAAATAATTTTAATCACAACCTTTTATTGGGACAGGCTGACGTAACCGGAGTGGTAGAAAATCCATCCTTTGCCGAGACCATAACTCTGGCTAAAAAACTGCGGCCTCAGCTACAAAAAGTTTTAGTGCTCGTTGAGAATACTTTTACCGGTAAACAAAATCAGCATATTATGTATCAACAACGAGGGGATCTGCCCCAGGGGATCCTTGTTGAAAACCTGCTGACTACGGATATACATGAAATAGAGCAGCGATTACGCATTCTGACTCCAGAATGGGTAGTACTTAACCTGTGTCGTCCTTTTGAAAATCAACGCCTACTCCCCTTGGCCGAAGCCGCCAAAAGAATCTGTCAAGCAGCACCAGTCCCTGTGCTCACGGGCTGGGATCTGGATATGGGCTATGGGTATCTGGGTGGGGTTGTTGTTTCTTCCAAGGCCCAAGGCGAAGCAGCCGTGGATATGGCCCTCAAGATTTTGCGTGGAGAAAATATCAATGCTATCCCCATACAAATCCATAGCCCCAATGTGGCCATGGTGGACGAACTGGCGGCTAAAAGATTTCACATCTCCACATCTATTTTTCCCCCAGGCACTGTAATTCTCAATCACACACCCAATTTTTACGCACAGCATAGCGACCTGGTCTGGATTTCCGGATTCATTGCACTGAGTTTTATTGCTTTAGCCATGGCTTTAGGTACTAATATTTTTTATCGCCACAAGGCTGAAACTGCCCTACGTCGCCAAATTGCTTTTACACAAACTCTGCTCCAAACCATTCCTACCCCTGTATATTACAAGGATATTCAAGGTCGTTTTTGGGGTTGTAATCAGGCTTTTAGCCAATTTTATGGCTTTAAACATGAAGACATACTGGGCAAAACCTCAGCTGACCTCTTTCCCCCAGATCAGGTAAAAATATTTCAAGAACAAGACCAGCTGTTATGGAGTACCGGTGAACCACAACGTCATGACCAAACAACAATACCCCCCCAAGGAGAACGGCAAGTTGTCACCCAACAGGCCTTTTTCTACGATCATGGACAACGAGCCGGTATTGTAGGTGTTGTAACAGATGTGAGTGAGCTAGCCCTGGCTGAAGAGCGCCTGCAACTAGCCTTCACAGCCAGCAGAGCCGGTATTTGGGAATGGGACCATATTACAGGTAACGTGTATTATTCTCCACGTTGGAAAGAAATTATTGGCTTTCAAGAACATGAACTTGAGTCTGATATTCGCGAATGGAGAAAGCGTATTCATCCCCAAGATCGAGATCGGGTATTATTGGTTTATGACCAATTTTATCAGAGCAGTGCTCCAAGTTTTGCTCTTGAATATCGGCTCAGACATAAAGATGGTTCCTACCGTTGGATCGAGGTCTTTGCCACTTGTTTGCGCGATGCTCAAGGGCGTTCCTATCGGGTCACAGGATCTCATTCAGACATTACCTCGCGCAAAAATTTGGAACTCAAGCTCCGGGCTGCTCGTGATGCAGCCATAGCTGCCAACAAAGCAAAATCTACATTTTTAGCCAATATGAGCCATGAAATTCGCACTCCCTTAAATGGAATTTTGGGTATGCTCCAGCTCCTCCAACCCATGATCACTGACAATAAACAAAGGGAATATGTAGATCTGGCCATCATTTCTAGCCAACGCCTAACTTCGTTGCTCTCAGATATTTTGGATTTTTCACGTATTGAAAGTGGGCAATTGGCCATTGAAGTGCACCCCTTTGCCGTGACTGATTTGCAAGATGCCCTGCTTGGCCTTTTCCATATCACTGCCCAAAAAAAGAATCTGATCTTAACCGTTGACATTGACCCACAACTTCCAGCCATTGTGGGAGGTGACAAATTCCGCGTACAACAGATTTTATTTAACCTGGTCGGTAATGCCTTAAAGTTTACCAGCTTTGGCTCAGTGCAGGTCAGTATCAACGCCTTACCCTTGGGAAAAACTTTGGATCATTTCCAAATTTATTTTGAGGTCAAGGACACTGGCTCAGGTATTTCAGAAAAGCATCTGGAAAAAATTTTTGAGCCCTTTATGCAAGCTGAAGGTTCTTATGAGCGTAAACACCAAGGAGTTGGCCTGGGTTTATCCATTGTCCACCGTCTGATCTCCTTAATGCAAGGAACACTGTGCATTGATACTGCTCCAAAAGAAGGGACCACCATTGGCATATCTTTATCCATGACCTACCCGGTACTGGACACAAGGCCAACCCCTGTGCCTCACCGCTCCAAAAAACATACCCAAATCCCACACCTTGAAATCCTTCTGGTGGAAGATGATGAGGTCAATTTGTTTGCAGCTCGTCATCTTTTACAACGCCTGGGACATCAGGTCATCGTTGCCCGTAATGGCCAAGAGGCTGTAAACTTGGCTATGTCCCAAGATTTTGACGTCATTTTTATGGACATACAGATGCCCGTCATGGATGGCCTGGAAGCAACCAAAGCCATACGCGCTTTTTCCGGGCCTCGGGCCCAAGTGCCCATCATTGCCATGACCGCTTACGCTATGAATGGTGATCAAGAGCTTTTTCTTACATCCGGCATGGATAGCTATATCCCCAAGCCTGTGGATAAACACACCCTGGAGCAAACTCTAGAGCATACGTTCAGTGGCAGTAAGCACAAGAACTAGAGACTCAAAACCAAAATAGTGCAGATCAATCTAGGTGTTAAAGATCAAATCACGACAACCTAAAATATTTTCTACTTTTATTTGTATTGACGAAGAGGCCACATCCACACACTTTCCCAAATCCACTGCTCCAAGTTTTGCTATTACTCCCATTGCCTCTGAAATCTTTGACAGATCTTGCCCCATGGGACCAAGAAAACAAACTTCCTTCTCTCTTCCTCAACTGCTGATGATAACCCGGACATCTGCATCAAAGAGGACGGAAATTTTGAACAATACCTTTAGGTCAGAGTGTTGTTTTCAAAGCCGCATCTTTATTTTTTGACTTTTGGGCTAGAATCCCTATTAATCAATATTTATATGCAACCAGGCAAACGCTTCTACAAAATACAAACCCTCATACACCAAGGAGGCAACCATGAACGTAAAATTGGCTATTATTTATTATTCCACCTATGGCACGAACTATCAAATGGCTTCCATTGCTCAGGAAGCTGCTCTGGCTGCGGATGCTGAAGTACGCTTAATAAAAACTCCAGAAACTGTTGCCCAGGAAGTTATTGACAGACAAGAAGCCTGGAAAGCTCAAGCTGAAAAAATGGCCCATATTCCGGTGGCCACTGTTGAAGATATGGACTGGGCCAATTGCTATCTTATCTCCGCTCCGACCCGCTTTGGGGTAATGGCCAGCCAGATGCGGGCTTTTATTGATACTTTGGGTGGTTTTTGGGCCAAGGGCGGGCTAGCCAACAAGGCTGTTTCGGCCATGACTTCAGCCCAAAATACCCATGGTGGGCAAGAGGCCACTCTTTTGTCCTTCTACACCACGACCATGCATTGGGGAGGCATTATTGTGGCTCCGGGCTACACAGATGAGTCTATCTTTAAGGTCGGCGGCAACCCGTATGGCTATAGCCATACCCAGGGTGCAGAATTCACAGATGACACCAGGGCGGCTATAGGTCATCAAGTTCGTCGATTGGTCGATGTGGCGGGAAAGCTCGTTTAACAACTATAATGGATTGTCCCAAAGGTTATGCAAGGCTCCTTTCAAGGGAGCCTTTTTCATTAGTGTTACCTTGGAGACACTGATTAAATCGAATTTGCAATACCTTGTTATCGCAATTTCAGGTCATCCCGAGCGTCTCTTTTCTTCGGTCATCCCGAGTGGAGTGAAACAGAGTCGAGGGTTCTCTATTCTGAGCATAGTCGAAGAGCCTGCCCTGAGCCTGCCGAAGGGGATCTGAATTCCTCCACTCCTGCCTACCCGCCGCACTTTGTTCGCGGTCGCAGTCGGTCGGAATGACAGGATACATCAACGCACTCCTAGAGGATATTCATTGATGTAAAGCTAGCCCTACCGATAAAATATTTTAATCAGGATTTCCCGATGGTTGATATGTCGCCACTTGTCCAGTGATTGCACCTCTCTTTTATTGCAGCCGTCCTCGGACAAAGAAAACGGCCAAAGACAAGGTGCTCAGGGCAATAAGTCCCAAGGGCCAGACATGGTTGAGCACTTCACGGGCTGGAATGGCTTTTAGAAAACTCCCTTCCACAATAATTAGAAAATGGGTCAGGGGTATGGCCTGGGCCAGCCACTGCAAAAATATGGGCATACTTTCCACAGGCGTGGCAAAACCAGACATGAGCACCGAAGGCACCCCAATGGCAAAGGCCCCCAAAATGGCCTGTTGCTGGGTCATGCTAAAGGCCGAGACCATCAGGCCAATGCCCACCACGGAAAGGATAAAAAGCATCAGACTGGGCAGAAGTAGTGCCAGGGAACCAGTAAAGGGAATGCCAAAGAAAAACACCGCTGCTCCTGCCATAAAAAGCCCCAATATGGTCCCAATGGCCAGGGCGGGCAAGGATTTGGAAATAATGATTTCTGCTGTGGATGTGGGGGAAACCAAGAGCTGGTCAAAGGTACCCAGTTCCCGCTCTCTGGCAATGGACAAGGAGGTAATAAGCAAGGCACTAAAAAGAGCCAAAATCCCTGTCAAACCAGGGACAATATACCAGCGGTAAATCAAATTGGGATTAAACCAATGGCGCACCAATACGGGTGTGGGCAAATCTTCCTCAGGCCGTATTTGTGCTCCAACCTGAGTCGCAATGGATGATAAATAACTCATGGTGATTTGTCCGGCATTACTGCGCCGACCATCGACCAGCACTTGGACCTGTCCACTTTGACCAGCGTGAATCTGGCGTGAAAAATCCACAGGAATGTTTACAGCGGCTATGACCCGGCTATGGTTGATCAGTTCTTCTAATTCCTGCTGGCTATGTACGGGCAGCACCTCATGAATAAACCCGGCACTATCCAATTGCTGTAAAAATTCATGGGACCAACGGCCTGTATCCTGATTATAGACCGCCAGGTTAACGTTGCGTACTTCCATGGTCGCGGCAAAGGCAAAAATCATCAGCTGCATAATGGGTGGGACAAAAACGACCATGCGGCTTCTGGGATCCCGCAGGATACTTAAAACTTCCTTGATAAATTGGGCACGCAAGCGGATCAAGTTGATCATGATTATTGCAAGTTTTTTTTGGTGGCTTTTTTGGCCAGGATAAAAAACAACACACCAATACCAGCCATGGCCACAAGGTTACGCAAAAATACAGGCCAGATATCTCCAGCTAAAAAGACTGTTTTTAAGGCCTCTACAAAATATCGGGCTGGAATCACGTGGGTAATGGCCCGAATGGGTGCTGGCATGGCACTTATTTCATAAAGAAAACCAGAAAGCATAAAGGAAGGTAAAAAACCGGTAAAAAGGGCTATTTGCGCAGCTAAAAACTGGTTACGTGCCAAAGAGGAAATAAGCAGGCCCTGGCCCAGGGCCGGGACCATAAACACAGCCGACAAAAGTAAAAGCGCACCCAGAGAACCCCTTAAGGGCACATCAAAGACAAACACAGCCAGGGCTGCTGCTCCCAGGGTAGCGAGCATCCCCAGGATAAAATAGGGAAAGAGTTTGCCCATTAAAATTTCAGCCACTGAAGCTGGCGTGGACATCACCGCTTCCATGGTGCCCCGCTCCCATTCTCGGGCCACCACCAGGGCCGTGAGCATGGTCCCAATAATGGTCATAACAATGGCAATAGCTCCGGGAATCAAGGCCCGACGGCTTTCCAGTTCGGGGTTAAACCAATAGCGCGGTTCCAAAACCACCGCCGGGACCGGCAGATCAAAACCCTGGGCCTGGCTCCAGACCTGGAGCACGCCCTGACTATAGCTGTGCACATAATTGGCGGTATTGGGAAAAGAACCATCGGTAATGACCTGAACCAGGGGCTCTTTGCCCTGAAGGGTTAAACGCTGCTCAAAATCCTGCGGGATAACCACATAGCCGCGCAATGCTCCGGTCACCAATTGATCAGCCAGTTCACGACGATCATGAGCAAATTGCACATCCAAAAAGCGGGTCTTGGCAAAAGCGTGGGCCAAATCCTGGGCCGCAGCACTGGGTGACTCCACAACCACACCCATGCGCACATGCTGGACATCCAAAGACACCGCATAGGCAAAAAGAAAGAGCAAAACCACAGGCAAAATAAAGGCAATTAACAAGGTGGATGGATCACGCCAGGCCTGCAAAGTTTCTTTGTACACCAAAGCCTTAAGACGCTTGATATCAAAAGATTTTACTGCTGCTGAGGTCTGCTTGGGAGTTTTCATTGGACCATCTCCAGGTCCTGATCCGCTGCTTCAACCAGATGAATAAACGCATCTTCCATGGTTGGATCAGGACCTTTGGTGCTTTTAGCCATATTTTTCAGGGCATCAGGAGTATCCAGAGCAATGAGTCTGGCCCTGGACAACATGGCCACCCGGTCGCAATATTCTGCTTCATCCATAAAATGCGTGGTAACCATGATGGTCACTCCCTTGCGCGACAAGCCATTGATATGGGTCCAAAACTCACGGCGAGTAATGGGATCAACGCCAGAGGTCGGTTCATCCAAAAAAAGCACTGCTGGCCGATGCATCAGGGCACAGGCCAGGGCCAGGCGTTGTTTGTGGCCCAGGGGCAAAGAGTCAGGCGTGGCTGACAGCCAGTCACCCAAATCAAAGGTGTCAATCATTTCCTGGATACGCTGGCGGCGGGTCTGTCCATGCAGTTCATAGACCCCAGAGGAAAACTCCAGATTTTGGCGCACAGAAAGAAGACCATAGAGAGAAAATTTTTGCGCCATATAGCCCAACCTGCTTTTGGCCGCCCCACTGGCCCGACGCAAATCATGACCCACTACCTGAGCTTCACCAGCACTGGGTTTTAAAAGTCCGCACAGCATTTTGAAGGTTGTGGATTTTCCAGCCCCATTGGGTCCCAGCAGACCAAAAATCTCTCCCTGGCGCACTGCAAAACTGACCTTGTCCGTGGCTGTAAAGCTTCCAAAGCGTTTGGTCAGATTGCGGCAGGATACTGCAATATCTGTTTCCAATGTTATGGGTGCCAACTTTTGGGCCAACCCAGAAGTGCCGCCTGGCCCACCGCCTAAAAGATCAATAAAAGCATCTTCAAAACGGGCTGGTACGGACTGAAGCCAGGTCTGGGTGGTCTGAGCCAGATTTTCAATTTCCTCTGACTCCCTGCCCTTTCGTAACACCAAACGCACGCTGGAACCCTGGATGACCCCGTCACTGACACTGGGCAGGTTAAGGGCCTGGGTCAGGATAGCCCGACGTTTTGCTCCTGCATTTTCCAGGCGAAAACTACGGCCCTCAAGCTGGCGGGTAAGATTTTCAGGCGGACCATCAAACAACAACTGGCCAGCATTGAGTAATAGCACCTGCTCACAGCGCTCGGCTTCGTCCAGATAGGCAGTGGACCAAACCACAGCCATACCCGCATGAGTCAAATCCTGGACCATGCGCCACAAATCTTGGCGACTGACCGGGTCCACGCCCACACCAGGCTCATCCAGCAACAAGACCTTGGGGCGAGCCATCAAGGCACAAGCCAGCCCAAGTTTTTGTTTCATGCCCCCGGACAATTTACCGGCCAAACGCCTGGTAAAAGGTTCCAAACGAGTAAAACCCAACAGCTCAGAGAAAAGATCACTTTGGGCATCTGCATTCAGCCCCCGCAACTGGGCGTACAAACGCAGGTTTTCCATGACCGACAAGTCTTCATACAAGCCAAAACGCTGGGGCATATACCCGGTGGCCACATGAATGGCCTCATTGTCTTGAACCACATCAAAACCAGCCACCACCACCCGGCCAGCATCAGGAACCAAAAGACCTGTCAAAATACGCAGCAAGGTTGTTTTTCCTGCTCCATCAGGGCCAACCAGACCGGTTAGACGGCCATAAAAAATTTGCGCACTGAGCTTATCCAGGGCCTGCACTGGACCAAAATGTTTGCTTAATCCATCAAGGTTCACGGCCAGGTCAGGATGAATTTCTTGGTGCGCGGCAACGGGTGTCATTGCTGTGCCTGGCCAGGTGCCTGCTCCTGATCAAGGACCTGAATGGTTACGGGCATGCCTTGGCGTAAACCCTGGTCTGCATCCTTGACCACAATCCGCAGGCGATAGACCAGATCAGTACGTAACTGAGTCGTTTCTACTGTTTTGGGGGTGAACTCGGCCCGTGGGGAGATAAAACCCACTTGCCCGCGATAGACCTTGGATGAGGTATCATGAGTTATTGCTACTGTGCTTCCTGGTGCGATCCGGCCCAGCTGGGGCTCATGCACATAAGCACGGACATAGACAGGTTCTTCCAGGCTCAAGACATAAACTGTGGACTGACTGGCCAGCATACTGCCCGGTTCTCGCACCCTGGATAAAATAATTCCCGAACTTGAAGCCAGCAAACGGGTATCCGCAAGGGCGGTACGGGCCTGGGCCTCAGTAGCCTTGGCCACCTCAAACCGGGCCTGGGCAGCCTGGATGTCTTCCTGACGAAACCCTTCCTGAGCCTGGGCCAGGGCGGATTGCGCGGCCACCAGCCGAGCCTGGGCTTCTTTATGTGCAGCCAGGGCTGTATCAGCCACACTTTGACTGATGACACCTGTGCCCACCAGTTCCTGCTGACGTAAATGGTTACGCTGGGCCTCCAGGGCCACAGCCTGCACTTGCTGTACCTGGGCCTGGGCCTGTTCCACTTCTTGGGGACGCAGTCCTGCCTGGAGTTTCTCCAGTTCTGTTTGGGCCAAAAGTACATTGGCCTGGCTCACAGCCAAGGCCTCCACATAAGGTTGATCATCAAGCGTAGCGAGCAAAGTATTTTTTTCAACCCGGTCCCCTTCATCATAGTGCATGGTCGCCAAACGCCCTGGTTGCCGAAAGGCCAGGTGTACCTCACGGATATCTACATTGCCGTACAAGATAAGCAGTCCATCTGTTTGCCGTTGGCCTTCTTGCCACTGCCAAAACAGGAAGGCTGCACCCCCCAAAAATACAATAAAGATCAGGAACTTGAGTTTTTTCATGATTTTTCCAGCACACTGCGTTCATACAAGGTAAAGACCCCTGGGGCCTGCTCATAAATATAGGCCGGGCGGCCAATGATCATGGCCTGCATGACCAAACCTTGAAGAGTGCCCAAAAACAGGCTGGCGGCAGCGTCAACATCCAATGTCTGCTCCAGCTGGCCCTGACTGACCCCGTCCTCAAGACAGGCTTTCAGGCGCGCTCCATACTGCTGCATCAGGGACTGCACTTTGCCTTTGACCTCAGTATTCATGGGCCGCTGCAATTCTCCAAAGAGCAAACGAGGTACACCTGGATGGCGGGAGACAAAACGGGCATGGGTCATAAACATGGCTTTCAGGGCAGCCAAAGGGCTTGAAGCTTTGGTTGCAGCCTGATCTATTTGTGCCAGTAAATGCGTGGTTACCCAATCCATGACTGCCACCAAAATCGCATCTTTATTTGGAAAATGCCGAAAAATGGCCCCCTGGGTCAAACCCATGCGCTCAGCAATGGCGGCAGTAGTGATTTCACTGGGATTTTGTTCCCCGGCCAGGGCCAGCACGGTTTTTACTGTGACAGCTCGCCGCTTCTCGGCTGACAGATATTTTGTTGAACTCATGCACAACTCCAGGCCAAACAATTCTTAGGGATATTACCGATCTAATCGTCAGTCTCGCAAATACTTTTCACCAGCGTAATTTCGACCACGTGCTTGTCAGCATTGTTATTTTTCCTCGGTTGTCATTCCGACCGACTGCGACCGCGAACAAAGTGCAGCGAGTGGCAGGAGCGGATAAATCTCAGAGACCCCTCGACCAGCTCGGGATGACAAGAGAAAAAGACACTCGGGGTGGGTCTGTACATGACCTGAACGATGGACTTACTACAGAATGACATAGCCAATAGTACTACCACGGACATTAGTGTTGGACTACAAAAGCACAACAAATCAATATTGACTGCACATCAACTCTATTTGACCTTGGATTTTTTGACCTCAAAACCAACCTTGGCAATAGCCTGTTCGATTTCTTCTATGGAGGTCATGGAATCATCAAAATTGAGCTTGGCCTTGCTGGTATTAAAAGAAACATTAATAGATTCTTTTTCCACACCCTGAACATTTTTAAGGGCGGCATCAATTTTTAGCATACAAGATGGGCAGACCAGGGTTTCCAGTTGGATATTGGCGGACTTCATACTCCCTCCTAATGTTAGGGAAACGCTGATTAATTCTGTCATTGCGAGGACTGCGAACGAAGTGAAGCAGGACGTGGCGCTGCGCTAATCTATAACATGCTGATAAGTCGAGGATTCTGGATTGCTTCACTGCGTTCGCAATGACTTGTTTCGATTTAATCAGTGCCTCCTTAGATAAATTTATTTCTTCTTCTCTTTTCTGAATTCTGCAACTTCGCTGCACTCCGTGCAGAATGACTGTTGACCTTTGCTCTCATTAAGCAGTTTTCTTGCTTACCATGTAAAACCAGTGGAAAAATCCAGAGAACTGCTGATTAATTCTGTCAATTACTTTTATAGCGCAATAAACGCATACCATTGACAACCACAGCCAAAATACTGCCTTCATGGACCAGCATTCCAATGGACATATTCATCCAATCACTAAAAATAAGACTGGCCAACAAAAAGATAACCACTCCCACGGCAATGGTAATATTTTCAATCATGTTCCAGGCCGTGGCCTTGGCCAGCCCCAAAGCATGGGGCAGTTTGCTAAAATCCGAGTTCATCAGCACCACATCCGAGGTCTCAATGGCCACATCTGTGCCGCTCCCCATGGCAATACCAATATCAGCCAGGGCCAATGAAGGACTGTCATTGATCCCATCACCGACAAAGGTCACTATTTTGCCCTGATCTTTAAGCTTTTGCACAAAGGCGGACTTGTCCTCGGGCAGCATATGGCCATGGGCGGCACTTAACCCCAGGTCCCGACTGACAACATCAACTATGCCCTGGTTATCACCAGAAAGCATGATCAGGTCTTTGACACCCAATTTTTTTAAGCGCTGCAAATGGGTGTGCACATCAGGTCGCAGTTGGTCCCGGACACCCATAAGTATTCGAAGCTGACCATCCACAGCCGTGAACACCAGAGAATGACCCTCTTGTTGTAAATTCTTGACCGCTTGCAGGGTTTGGACACTTAAAGGCACGTGCTCCTGTTCCATAAGGGCCAGGTTGCCCACAGCCACCCGCTTTTCATTAATTGTGGCCACAATGCCTGCGCCCTTGACCACCTGTGTGTTTTCAACTGGATAGATATCCAGCTCGCCCAGGGCCGACAAAACAGCCTTGGCCAATGGATGGCTGGATTCACGCTCAATGCTGGCCAAACAGGAACGTGCGTCCAAAAGTGTTGTGTTAAATTCTGGTGTGTTTGGCATAGTAACAGGATCAGGGCCATCAAAATACAAGGTCGTGGACACTAAAGGATTGCCCACGGTCAGGGTGCCAGTTTTATCAAAAACCATGGTGTTGGTTTTACTAAATACATGAATAACTTCACTGCCTTTAAGTAAAACTCCATGCCGGGCCCCATTGCCAATACCAGCTACATTGGAAACCGGCACCCCAATAACCAGGGCGCCAGGACAGCCCAGGACCAAAATAATAATGGACAATTCAAAATCATGGCTGATCAGGTACACGACCAGGGCAATACCCAGCACAGCCGGAGTGTAGTATTTGGAAAAACGGTCAATAAAACGCTCGGTATCAGACTTGGCTTCTTGCGCTTCTTCCACCAGCTCAATGATTTTTCCAAAAGTGGTATCTTCACCAACCCGGTCAGCTTTGATGTGCAAGGTGCCATTTTCCAAAATAGTCCCTGCGTAAACAAACGAGCCCATTTCCTTGGCAATGGCCAGGGATTCACCGGTAATACTGGCTTCATTAATGGCCCCCTCACCACTGACTACCGTACCGTCCACAGGAACTTTGGCCCCGGTTTTGACCAGTAAAATATCCCCCACATCCACATCATCCACATCTACTTCTTCAAACTGATCGTCATCCATGAGCTTGAACGCACTTTCCGGAGCCATTTCCGTCAAGACTTTAATGGCTGATCTGGTCTGATTTAAGGTGCGTTGTTCTAAAAAAGCACCAAATAAAAATAAAAAAATAACAATGGCTGATTCTTCAAAATTTTGAATGATAAAGGCGCCCGTCACCGCAATGGTCACCAGGACATCAATACTGACGATTTTTAAGCGCAAAGCCTGAAAAGCCTGTAGAGCAATGGGCAAGACACCGATAATTGAAGCCAGAATCAAAGCAATGACAAAGGCACGTTCGTTTTTAAGCACCCAATGGCTAAAAAAGCCCAGGGCAATAAAAATTGCGTTAAGGAACATGAATTTGTTTTTATTTTGAAAAATCAGACGCTGCATACCTGTCCTTAAAAATGTCGATGGGTTTAAAGTGTAAGGGCAATTCGTAAATCGGACTTATAGTCCGTAAGCCTCGTCCAACTCCTTGAGCATGGTATAGACCGCAGCATAGGTCTCACAGGTATCCTGGGGCACTTGGTAATTATGGGTCACCTCCCGAAGTTTGGCGAACTCCGGCCCAAGATCCAGGGTTTGCTCTGCTCCAACCTTGGCCATCAAAGTATCATAATAGTCACGCACTTTTAAAAATTCGGGATGAGTAGGGCCATGGACCCGGGCCACCACAGGCACATATAACTCCAGATTTTTACCATGCTTGTCCAAAACTTCCTGAAACCTGGCCATACATTGCTCCTCATAGTTTTTAAATTATGTTTATGGCTATGCCAAAAGAAGGTCCACAATGAATCAAAATTTATATCATCCAAAAAGATAGTGAGTAATTACTATCCATCGAAGATAAGACTGTCAAGATTCAACAATAAATAGCAGAAAATACAATGGGTTAGTAACAGCTATCAGATCAGAAAACAAAGCGAAAAAAAGAGAGCAGAATAAGCGCATAAAGCCCGGCCAAACCATCATCAAGCATTATCCCCCATCCTCTGGGTAGCCAATGTTCTGAAGCGCGTACCGGCCAGGGTTTGATAATATCAAAGCATCGAAAAAGAAAAAAAGCCATCAGCATCCATAACAAAGATACGCTGGGTAAAAAAAGCAGCGCCAGCCATTGTCCCCACAATTCATCAACAACCACGCAAGAAGGATCCTGGGTATCCAGAATTTTTTCGGCCCGGCCAGCCCACCAGGCTCCCAAGGGGAAAATGAACATCAGGACCAAGACTCTGGCCCATAGACCCAGAGGCAAAAAAAGGAACCAGGCCAATAAAAGGGCCAAGGCCGATCCCCAGGTCCCTGGGGCCTTGGGCATGCGTCCAGCAGGGCCCAAGGTAGCTCCCCAAAGAGCCACCTTGTCCCATGTATTTTCAGGCCGGGGCAAGACTTTGAGCATCGATCACTCCAATGGCCTTGATGGCCAATAATGCATCCAAAACTTCACGCACAGGCAGTCCAACCACATTGGTGTAGGAACCGCGCACCTCACCAACTAAAAAAGCACCAAGACCCTGAATGCCATAAGCCCCGGCCTTGTCCATGGGTTCACCTGTAGCCACATAGGATTCAAGCACTTCCCTGGTACATGAGGGCATATACACTTGCGAGCTTATGGTCTGAGCATACTCCAACCCCTGGGCCAAATGCAGGATGCAAAATCCGGTGATAACTTCGTGCCACCGACCACTTAGGGACAAAAGCATGTCCAAAGCGTGATCTTTATTCACGGGTTTACCTAAAATTTCATGATCACGGACCACAATGGTATCGGCACTAATAACCACAGCATTGCTATGGCCAGAGGCAATATCCTGACCCTTCATACCGGCCAAGCGTTCAGCATATTGCACCGGAGTTTCTGCAGGTAATAAATCGGGCTCCCTGGATGTACTGGGGATAACCCGAAAACGTAAACCCTGTTGTGCCAAAAAAAATTGTCGCCTGGGCGATGCTGATGCCAAAATCAGCTGTTGATGAGCTCGAAACACACCTTGATTCACCTTATTTCTCCCAAGTTTTTATCCCCGCATTGACTAAAAATGTTGGCACAAAACTTATCGACTCACTGTCTTGTAAAATTTTCAATACAGACTTTGTCTCAATATAAACGGTAAAAAATATAACTCTTTTTTTCCTCTTTGACGGACCCCAAGACCTAAGGCATAAACCTTGAGTCTTGAAGGCTACAACTTAAAGTAGAAAATAGAATAATCCAGAGCCAAGGCAAAGACAAATCATACCTCTGGACAGGCTCCTGGTTCAGATCAGGACCACACAGCTTTAGCTGTCAGTTATTAAAGCTTATGTTGAAAATTTGGAGAAATAATGTCCCCACAACCACGCCTGCATAAAACCAAAGGGTTGGCCTCACTTTTTGATGAGTATGAGTTAAAAAACCTTTTTCGTAGCTATGTCCGGCTACTTTTAGTCATTGAAGTACTTATTTTTTTAGTCTGCTGGGTTTACCAGCTGGGACTGAGCGAAATTGGATTGACCGGCAAGGCGGCTGGTGTTTCCTTTCCCTGGAAAATATATTTCCTGGTCTCCTTTGCGGCGCCCTTGGCCATCACCTTTGTGGCCGGAATTGTGGTTGTAGGCTTCAATTCTTTTATTTTTGGCTGGCGGGGCACGCCCTTGTTCAAGGACAAATCAGGGACACCTACGGGGAAATTGGCCCGGGCAGCCAATTTTTTGGCCCAACTGCCCATCTTGTTTACTTTGGTTTTCTTAGGCATTGCTCTGGCCATATTTTATAATATCCAGGACATTATATTTTTTCTCGGCCAGCTTGGTGCCTCTGCCTCTCGTTTTTTACTCATAGCCTCGGGACTTATACTTATAAGTGGTACTATCTTGGCGGTAACTCACCTGATTCTTAAGTACAAACTACGTCAAAAAGACATGGAGTATGCATACCGACGCGAACTCATGGATCGCCTGGGTATCGCTATTATGGATGACAAAACCATTATTAATCGCCAGGGCCAAATCATTCACACCCACACACAGGATATTTTTCTTCCTCAAACCACAGCCCTGCCTGCTGGCGAAAAGGAATTGTCTGACAACGTTATGGACAAGCCTAAGGATGAATAAACTTATTTGGGGCAGGATGGCCTGAGGACCGGCCAGGCCAAAAAATCAGCATTGATCTTAAATCCAACGCCCACCGCGCCTTTGCCCAAGTATAAAACATAGGCCCAGGCTGGATCATACCCACTGCTGGTGGAGGACCAAAATCCATCACCCAGGTGGGTAAAGGGATGCCCGGCTGATAACGCAGGATAGGCTCTAGACAGATCTACCAATGATTCCAGCTCATTGATGTCTGGCAAACGCCAGGCAAGACCTGTTGCCTGGGCCAATTCTCCTACTAACGACAAGGCTCTTGACCAGGCCACAATACCTGATTGTTCACTTCCCCCATCCCTTAACGGTTGGGCCAGCCAAGACAACCCTGTCCATTGATCCACAATAATATTTTCTGGCTGCCGCACAAATCTTTCCTTGGGTAAGTCCACTTCGTTACCTCTGGACCATGAAAGCATGGAACTGTTGCCGGCTACAGGCCATACCAAACAGTACCGGTCTTTACGTTCATAAAAAACCCGCGCTCCCTCCAAATGCACGTACCAAGCGTGATCAGGCAATCCGGAAAAATCAGTTGACGTCCAATACCTGCCCAAAAAAACATGGGTAAAAGGATGATCCATGGGCAGGGCGGGATTTTTGTGGCCATGACTTAAAATACTGCGCAGTTCAGAGCGGGCGGGCACTCGCCAGTCACTGCGTCCCAAGGTCTTGGACTGATTCATAGCCATGACCGCATCCTGGGCCTCAGCAAAAGTCAAAGGAAAATCATGAGCATTGACCTGGGGATACCATAACAGTCCGGTCAGATTATCCTGGACTAACCCACTGGAGACAATGGTAAAACGGGAAGTTAAAAGATGTGCTGTAAGACGATCAGCATCCTGACCCGAGCCAGGGCAAGAAATACTCTTACCCTGCTGATCATAACAAGTGGTCAGTCCTGTGGGTAACACCCTTACCTTGGGGCAGGCTAATCTTTTCTCCATATAATGCATCAGTGCACTGTATAGAAATCACTTTATGCGTCAAATTATTCACGCATAGTTTATGTTCCCGTACAGGTGCATAGTTCAAATTTTGTTGTTACCCTTTATCATAATAAAAATAACTTTATTGTAATATTATAGGATATTACAAAACAACTTCTAAAGCTTTTATTGCCCTGACCAGGTCATTGGGATACATGGCCCATGGCAAGACCAACAGCAAGATACACAGGTTTGGAGGAAATTATGAATGGGATGTCTGCCCGTCGCGATGCCATCAGAGCTATAACCGATTATAATCCAGGTCACACCCCCTTAAATTTTGGAGACACATCTTTTACAGAAATTTTTGGGTGCAATGTCTTTAACGACAAAGCCATGCGTGAACGACTACCCCAGAACGTTTATACCTCCTTGAAAAAAACCATTGAATTGGGAGAAAAGCTGGATCCCTCTGTGGCCGACATGGTGGCCAAAGCCATGAAAGACTGGGCTTTGGAAAAGGGAGCAACGCATTTTACCCATGTTTTTTATCCCCTCACTGGCCTTACCGCTGAAAAACATGATTCTTTTCTGGTTCCTGATGGTCAGGGTGGTGCTGTAGCTGAGTTTAGCGGCAAGATGCTTATTAAGGGAGAATCTGACGCCTCGTGTTTTCCTTCTGGAGGCCTGCGGGCCACTTTTGAAGCCCGTGGTTACACTGCCTGGGACGTGACCAGTCCAGCCTATATTTTAGAAAATCCCAATGGTACTTTTTTATGCATTCCCACGGTCTTTGTCTCCTGGACTGGTGAAGCCCTGGATAAAAAAACTCCCCTGTTGCGCTCACTACAAGCGCTCAATAAACAAGCCCAAAGAGTTTTGCGTATTTTTGGCGTAGCCACCAAGCTCCCTATTATTTGCTATGCCGGAGTAGAACAGGAATATTTTCTCATTGATCGAAATTTTGTTTTTGCCCGGCCCGACCTGCTCATTTCCGGTCGAACCCTGTTTGGAGCCAAACCTGCCAAAGGACAGGAATTTGAGGACCAATATTATGGCGTTACTCCTCGCCGGGTTATGTCTTTTATGATGGAAGTGGATCGAGAATTGTTCAAACTGGGTATTCCAGTGAAAACCAGACATAATGAGGTTGCCCCCAGCCAATTTGAAATTGCACCCATTTATGAACAGGGCAATCTGGCCACAGATCACAATCAATTGGTCATGTCCGTGCTGCGCAGTGTGGCCAAACGCTATGGCATGGTTTGCCTGCTCCACGAAAAGCCCTTTGCTGGCATCAATGGCTCGGGCAAACATCTCAATTATTCCATTGGGAATAATGAAGTGGGCTGCTTGTTTGACCCCGGGGATACTCCCCATGAAAACGCCCAATTTTTAGTTTTTTGTGCGGCCATGCTCCGGGCTGTACACAAATATGGTCCCTTGTTGCGCGCTACTGTGGCCAGTGCAGCCAATGATCATCGCCTGGGAGGGTATGAAGCACCACCTGCCATTATGTCTGTCTATTTGGGCGAACAATTGACAGAGGTTTTTGAGCAAATTAAAAAAGGTAAGGTCAAGGGCTTAAAGCGAAAAGATACCATGCATATTGGCGTCGACACCTTGCCCCCTTTACCCATAGATCCGGGCGACCGTAACCGCACCAGCCCCTTTGCCTTTACCGGTAACCGTTTTGAGTTTCGGGCTGTGGGTTCATCCATGTCTGTCGCCGGTGCTCAGGTGGCTTTAAACACTATTTTAGCGGAATCCCTGGATTATATTGCCACAACACTTGAAGAAGCGCTGCAAGATGGTCAAAGTAATTTACACGCAGCAGTGCAAAATCTTTTACAAAAAATCATGCTTGAGCATGAAGCGATTATTTTTAACGGTGATGGTTACTCCAAGAAATGGCATGAAGAAGCTGAAAATCGTGGTCTGGCCAATATCAAGACTACCCCAGAGGCTCTGCCCATGCTGTCAGCAGCTTCCACCATTGCTGTGTTCACCAAATATGGGGTGCTCTCGGAAACTGAACTACGTTCCCGCCAAGAAATCTATTTGGAACAATATTGCAAAACCATTGAGACTGAAGCCAACTTGATGCTTCACCTGGCCAAAACCGTTATTTTCCCTGCATCTTTTCGCTATCAAAATGAGCTGGCCCAAGCCTGCGCCAATATGCTGGCCATTGGCAAAGAATACGGCACCACCACCTTGGACCAATTAACTGCCAATTTACGGGGAATGCAAAAAGTAACCTATGCTTTGCAAGATTTAATGGATGGAGATCGGGGACAGACGGATCTGGAACAGGCCCGATTTTATTGTCAGACCATTTTGCCGGCCATGGGTGAGGTCAGAAAACACGCTGATTTATTAGAAAGTATTATTGCTGATGATTTATGGCCGCTGCCCAGTTATCAGGAAATGCTTTTTATTCGCTAAATACGATAAAGGATAAAAACGACAAAAACGACTGCGCAAAACTCCAGATCAGCCTGGATTGCCATCAGGACTTACGTTCATACTGTTTTTTCCATTCATCCAGAAAAAGAATCATGGTTTCCAGCCGATCAAGCTTCCCTTCCTGGCTACGTACAGCCCAGACCAGATCATCAAAGGAAACATTGGAACTTAAGCCAAGCCTGGTCAGTAACGACTGAACATCTTGCTGCAAATTTTCAGGCAAATCTCCAAGCCAAGGCTCTTGGCCCTCCACCTGAGGCATGAGGGGTCTGGCGTATTCCAGCAAAGTTTGCATGCGATGAACATACGTATGCTCAGCCAAAATCCGGCCCCTGCTTTTGCGAGTAATCTCTTCTCGCTCTTGAGGATGAGCCAAATACCAATCCACAGCTTGGAGCAAACTGTTCATATCCGTAAAAGTGGCTATCTCATTGTCTGCAAACAACTCCCCAAGTAAAGTCCGCTTGTCCACCAATTGAAAGGCACCACAAGCAGCCAACTCAAAGGTACGCGGATTAACAAAATCCCCGTCACCAACTAAAACCTGAGGGCGTACCGAAGAATGTAAATTGATATTTATAGTCGCAGCATTAAAAATTTTCACCACATCTTCTGTTGCAATGCGCTGCCCCTGTCTTTGTAAACGAGAAGCCAAAACTGATTCTCCGTCCCAATCATTGCCCCATAAGCGTAAATCATAGCGAGCCAATTGCCGAAAAGCCAAACGTCGATTGGGATAACCTGCCCCAACAAAGGACAGGGCACTACCGAACTCCTTCTGCTCCACAGGACTTAAGGCCAAGGGCTTGTGCACAGACAAATCCGCAGCCAAAGGCAAGTATAAGGAATTTTGCTGGCCTATCTGGCCCAATTGTTCGGGAAAAGCCCCTTTTTGGATAATGGCAAAAAGATCATAGTAGGGTGCAAAAGTCTGCCAATAAGTAAAAACCTCGTAGTCTTCCACAAACCACATGGCCGTAGCAACCTGATCACGACGCAACCTCTTCAGGGCTTGCAAGGATAAAGGTGCTTGGGCCAGGGCCAAAACCAGGTCTGGAGCAAAAAACTCCACCTTGGCCAAAATAGCCTGGGACACCACCTGTAAAAAACTGTTTTCCAGATAATCCAGACGATCCGTGCCCACACGCAATTCTTTCAAAGCTGCAAAGGAACCATAAAAGGCCGGGGCTTCAAAAACTTCCACCACATGGCCAAGCTCGCGCAATGCATTGGTACAATAACGACCAATGGGCAAAGAGCCACCATACATGGGCAAAACAACCAAAATTCGACGAACATCATTCATGGCGCCAACTCCGTTGTTGTGGCAACATCCAATCACGCTCATAAAAAAGAGTCTGTGCCAGGTGTTGATCCACTGGCCCCGTAAATCCAAGATGAGCCACTCCCATAGCCAGGGCTCGAAAGGCCAACCGTTGTTCATGGTCAGGATCATGGCCAGACCTCGCTGTATACGTCAGGCCTAGTGCGTCAAAACCACTGACCATGGCTGTAATTCCTGCAGGCAATGTTTTGCCCTCTCGCCCACTTACAAAGGCCAATACTTGGGGAGTAGAAAATACATTGCAGCACAAGACGTCATGGGGACAGGGGGCTTGCTCCAAACAAGGGGCACAATCAGGTATGGCTTGTAACACCAAATGCCCTTGACCATAAGGCCCGGTCTCGTGACACCAGGCTGAAGACAAAAAGAAAGCCAAAGTGGGAACTCCCAAATGCGCAGCCAAATGCATGGTTCCGGTATCTGGAGACAACAGCAAATCCAGGCTACCCACTACAGAAAAAAGCTCAGACCAGGCAGTTTTCCCCACAAGATCACGCACCTCGGATCGGAGAACAGCGGGTAGCAAATGAGCCACTTCTTTGGCCGCCCGACTTTCATGACCAGCCCCCAATAAATAAATAGGCCCATGATCAAGGCGGTTGCGTGCTGCCAAAACAAGGGGAGCCAATACTTTAGGCGGCAAAGAACGCCGCGCATTTTGCCCGGCCATAACTACGCCCAAGCCACCACCCTTGGGTGTGGCTACAGGATTGATCAAAGCTGGGTCCATGGCCTGATCAGCATATAGTCCCCAGGCATCGACCAAATTTAAGCCGGCCTGGGCCCTCATTTTTGTCCAGCGCATCAGTTGTTCAGGCCAAAAATCTATTTGCCGTTGTCCGTGCTCAAGTTTGTAGCCACGCACACTTTGGGCCGAAAACATGGTGGACAAAGCAAAATTTATTCCAGAAAAATTAAGGTTATACACCTGAGTATAGTTTTTTTGCGCCACAACTTCCAAATCATTTTTCAGTTGGGTCAGGCATAAAGGGCCATGGGTCCCATGAGCAGGCAATCCATGAATCAAAAGGTCGGGATAGATAAGCTTGGCAAGGGAAATCAGTGAGTTATCCACTAACAGCTCCACCTGTCCTTGAGCCTTAAGACTTTGTATCAGTCTTTTGGTCTGGATTACATCACCAAATCTGGCCAATTGCATGACCAAAAATCGTTGTGTAGGGAGCTGGGCGCCAAAATCCATGCATGAACTCATGCCTGTTCTTTTTAAGAAAATCACACAAAAGTCCAGACCTGGACGTTTTTTATCTTAAACCCAGCTCAAGGAATCTTGGACAAGTGCACTCTGTTCTGCTATATAATTGGCTATGCGCTACTATCCCCTTCATCTTGACCTACGTAACATTCAGTGTCTGGTCATAGGAGCTGGTGAGGTTGGATTTCGTAAAATTCAGGGTTTGATTCCTTGTCACCCCTTGAAAATCACCGTTATTGATTCCAATCCACCCTTAAGGCAAATCCAGGAGCTCCTTGCCAGATATGAACATATCACCTATATACAACGTTTTTTCGCTGAAGAAGATCTTTATGGACAAGGTTTGGTTTTTGCCTGTACTTCCAGCCGAACAACCAATGACCTTATCGCCCGTGCCTGTTCTGACCGTGGTCTTTTGTGTAATGTGACGGACAATCCTCTCCAGGGCAATATTATTTTGTCGGCCACCATTACCAGGGGAGATTTATCCATTTCCGTGTGTACCAATGGAACCAGCCCAGCCTTGGCCCGGGTCATCCGCCAAGACCTTGAACTCCAATACGGACCGGAATATGAGGCATTGACCAGGCTCTTGGCTGCTATTCGTCCGGCACTTTTAGCTTTGGGTTGGCCCTGTGATGACAACCGTGTGGTTTTTCGTGCCCTGGCCAATTCAGCATTGCCTCAATTAATTAAAAACAAAGACGTGGCCGCCTGTCAGGATCTCTTACAAACCCTGCTGCCCGTGGACATACATCCTCATATTGGAGAATGGTGTGATGACTGCTTCCAGACTATTTGAACTGCTCATTGCCCTGCTATATCTGGCTGGATCCATAACCTATCCTTTGGGACTTTTGCTGCGTCAATCCATACTCAAACGTTTGGCCATCGGGATGTCTGTAGCTGCCTTTGGGCTGCATAGTGCAGACCTGGTCTTACGTTTTATGGAACTTGGCACTGCTAATCTTTATCACGGTCAATTTTATTTGAATTTTTTGGCCTGGATTTTTGTGCTCATATTTTTTGTCTTATGGTGGCGCCTCAAACATGACTTCTTGTCCATGATCAGTGCGCCCCTGGCTCTGATTTTATTTAGCTCCTCCCTGGCCATTCGCACTCAGGTTTTGGCTGTACCCAAATATTTTAGTGCCCTGTGGTTTAGCTTGCACGTGGGAGCAATTTTTGTCTCCTTGGCGCTCTTGGCCATGGCCTTTGGGGCTGGATTGGCCTATTTGTATTTTGAGCGTAAAATTAAAACCAAAGCCAAGTTACCCGGATTTTCCCAAGACTTGCCTTCATTGGAAACCTTTGACCGCGCCAATGATTGGGCCACACGCATTGGCTTTCCCTTGTACACCATAAGCCTGTTGGCAGGTTTTTTATGGGCTTCCTTTACCTGGAAGCAGGCCATTAGCTGGGATCCCAAGGAGCTCATTTCCATTGTTATTTGGTTTATTTTTGCCCTGCTTTTCCATCAACGCCTGGCTCTGGGCTGGCGTGGTCGCAAGCCGGCTAAAACTGCTATTGTTCTTTTTGTCTTGAGCCTCATATCCTTGGTGGGAGTTAATTTTCTCCTGCCCACCCATCATAGTTTTCGATAAAAATCCCAAGTAGACATGAATCAGGAAATATATCTTATTGGACTTAATCATAAAATTGCTGGCGTTGATATTCGAGAACGCTATGCTCTGACCAGTTGCGATCCCCAAGCCATCAATGAGGTGGTCAGGCTGGACGGCGTTAATGAAGCAATGGTCCTTTCTACCTGTAACCGAGTGGAATTTTTGGTGGTGGCCAATCGCCAGCCCGACATTCCCCAGCAGATACGAAAATTTTGGGCCAAATTATGCAACCAGCCCCAAAAGGATCTCCTTGATCACACCTATAGTCATGAAAATAGTCAGGCTGTCACCCATCTGTTTACTGTGGCCTCGAGCCTGGATTCTATGATTGTGGGTGAACCCCAAATTTTAGGGCAACTTAAAACCGCCTATCGCCAATCTTTGGAAAGTGGCACAGCCAAGGTGATTATCAACAGGATGCTGCACAAGGCCTTTTCTGTAGCCAAGCGCATCCGAACTGAAACAGCCATTGCTTCCAGTGCAGTCTCCATCAGTTATGCAGCTGTGGAATTGGCTCGTAAAATCTTTACTGATCTGTCCAATCATCGCGCCTTGTTGGTTGGGGCAGGTGAAATGGCCGAACTGGCCGCCACGCACTTGCTCACCTCTGGCGTGCGCGACCTCACAGTTGTTAATCGCACCTTGACCAGGGCGAACGAACTGGCCAAACAATTTGGTGGCCGGGCCCTGCCCTTTGAAGATCTCCACCAAGCCTTGCTGGAAACAGATATTGTCATTACTTCCACAGGTTCGCCCACAGCCATTATCACCGCCAAAAGCATGAAAGAGGTCCTGCGCAAACGACGCAATAAACCCATTTTTTTTATTGATATCGCGGTCCCCAGAGACATTGATCCTGATGTTAACAGCCTGGATAATATTTATCTCTATGATATTGATGATCTTAAAGATGTGGTGGAAGAAAACTTGGCTGGCCGCCAGCAAGAAGCCCTGAAGGCCAAAGCCATTGTGGATGAGGAAGTAACGACCTTTATGCGTTGGCGTGAATCCCTGGCCCTGCAACCCACTATTGTTGATCTTCTGGGCCAAGGAGAAAGCATTGCCCGACGGGAACTGCGCAGATCCATCAGGCAATTGGGGCCCGACCCTGATCCCCAAATGGTGGCTGTGCTTGAACGTCTGGCCAGATCCCTCAGCCATAAAATTTATCATGAGCCCATCAATTATTTAAAACGCCGGGCACAGGAAGAAGGTGCAGCGCAGCATTGTATTCATACCACCCGCAGAATTTTTAATCTGGACAGTGATCATATCCCTGTTGATGCCCATTGGAACCGGAAAAAATAACAAGGACAGGTATGCGTTACTTTCTCATTGACGACATTGTTGATGAAGACATGACCAAGCTGGAAACCTGGCTTAAAGAGCAAGAACTGCAAAGTTTGATTGAGCATCTTTATCATTTTAAGCTGCCACCAAAACTTTTGACTGCCCTGCAAAAAGAACATGTCCCAACTTGTGGCCCCTTTTATATGGCCCTGGAAACCGGACCGGACTGGATCAAACTGGAATTATTGGTACGGGCCAAGGCCATTTTACGCTGTGCCTGCATTGCCTACGCCACCCAGGAGCAGGAACGCTACATGATTTCCTATTTGGAAAACCTGCTCCAAGAACTACACATCCCCATTTAAGCTATGCTGCTTCAGGACATGCCCCGGCGTTGGGCCAGACGTTGTTTGGCTATTCCTCGCTTTTGCAGGCAGACCCTGGAGGTGGAGTTAAAAAACTCCCGGCTGATCATTGCCTATTCTACGGGTCTTGACTCCACGGCCCTCCTGCATATTTTTCACGCCCTGGCACCGCAATTGAACCTGGAACTCATCGTTGCCCATGCCCATCACGGACTGCGGCCCCAATCGGACCAGGAATTGATTCATGCCCAAAAAATTTGTGCTCAATTAAATATTCCCTGCGAAACAGCTCACCTTCAAGTACTCCATGAAGAAAATCGCTGGGATCATGGTCTGGAAGATTATGCCCGCCAACTACGCTATGCATTTTTACAAAAAATACGAGATAAATACCAGGCGCATTGGATTGTAACTGCCCATCATGGCGATGATTTGGCTGAGGATATTATTATGCGCCTTATTCGCGGGACGGGCTGGCCTGGCCTTGGAGGCATGGTGGGCAAAGATGAGCAGCGCCAGTTACTGCGCCCTCTGTTGGACTGGAAAAAGACAGAACTCCACGCCCTGGCCCAAGACTTGGGCCTTTCTTGGCATGAAGATTTAAGCAATACAAGTTTGGACCTGACCCGCAATCGCGTTCGGCATCAGATCATGCCCCTTATTGCACAAGAAAATCCGTCCTTTACCCAAGCAAGTTTACGCTTATGGCACATGGCTCGTATTGATGAAGCATATTGGGAGGCCATGGTTTCAAAAATACAGCCGGGTGAGACAATTTTTTTGGAGAGGAAAATGTTACAAGCCGCCCATCCTGCCCTGCGGCTACGGCTTTTTAAAAGAGCCCTGGATACCTTGGGGCCTGGGCAAGTACTGGCAGACCAATTATTTCTTGTGGAGCAATGCTGGCAAGATCAAGCCTGGGGCAAGACCATCCAATTTTCAGGCCATAAAATCTGTCGTATTGAACAAAAAGGCATAACTATAAGCCCAAAAAATAGGCCAAGTTCCAAGACACACCTGGACTTGGCCTAAAAAATCGCATCTTACTTACCACTGGCAGTTTTGTGCCGGGTCAGATCTTCAAACACGGCCATGGCTGCTGAAGCCCCTTCACTGACCGCTGTCACGATTTGCTGCACCCCACCCGTAATATCACCAGCAGCATAAACACGGGGAATACTGGTGCGCCCCTGGCGATCAACGTGCAGATATCCTCCAGGCTCCTGAGCCAGTCCCAAACTGGCCACAGCTTCAACATTGGGAATCATGCCCACAGCCATGAATACTCCATCAACTTTGACTTTTTCTGTTTGTCCACTGACCACATCACGGACCAGGACAAATTCCAGGACCTCATCTCCGCCAATCTCTTCAACAGCCGAGTTCCAGCGTACTGCAATTCCTTCTCTATTTATGGAGTCCACAAGATGCTGTTCGGCCCGGAAACTGTCCCGACGATGGATAAGCACCACTTCCACACCCAAATTATGTAAATGCAGGGCATCGGTCAGAGCAGTGTTACCACCACCAACCACAGCCACCTTTTTATCCTTAAACATATAGCCATCACAAGAGGCGCAAAAAGAAACACCCTTGCTCATAAAGCGTTCTTCTCCAGGCACACCCAGTTTTCTTCGGTCAGCTCCAGCTGCATAAATCACTGCCTGACAGGCATAGACCTGGTTTTCAGTGATTACTTCCAGATTTTTGCCAACCTTTACTTCCTGGACATTTTGGCCTGTCAACACATCCACGTATTGCTTGGCCTGCTCATAGACCATATCCATAAGCATCTTGCCCCCAATATTTACAAAACCTGGATAGTTTTCCACTTCTGGTGTGACACTCACTTGTCCACCAATAATGCTTTTTTCCAGGATAACAGTAGTAAGGCCGGCTCTTCGTGCATAAATTCCGGCTGTAAGTCCCGCAGGGCCAGCTCCAATAATGACCAAATCATAATGCACGGTTTTTTGATCTTGGGCGTCTGGTTGTTGTGGTTCTAATTCCCGAATGGGTTTTAAGGCCACCAATTGTCGCACAAAAGATTGTTCTGATTCCAGACCAACGGTATTTAAGGTTTCATGATACACCGTATGGGGCACAGAACCTACAGAATAGGTATCCGCGTATTGGCCATGTTCCCCTGATTCAATACACTCCATGCTCACCAAATCCGGCTTTTCAATGGCGGCCTTAATGGCATTGATGGTTTGACCTGGGCAATAGGGACAGGTGGGGCTGACAAAAACCTTAACATTCCGTTTCTCATGTAAGTCTTCCAATATTTTTTTACTTTCAGCAGTAAGGTGGCTATTTCCTGTGGAGGCCATTAACAGCCCAAATAAAAAGGCCTGGCCTTCCTCCCCAGCTGGAGCGCCAGTAAAACGGATGGAGTACATATCCGGTGCAATAAGCAAAGTAGGAAAGCGCTCGACCTGATATTTTTCTTGAGCCTGGACATCATCTGTATGCTCTTCAACTATGATTTTATCATTAAGACGAGCCAAATCTTTTACGAGCTTGCGGGAAAAATCAGCATAAGCGTCATTTTCGCCTGTCTTGACAAAAAGATGTACAGAAACTGTGTTTTTGAAATCTTCAAGGAACTCAAGTAAAGCCTTTTGTTGGTCCTCGGATAACAACCAATCATTACTTGTTGTTTCAGCAGTCATATCTACCTCCCTGGTCAACAAAAAAATGTGCTCTATTGTGTACAGACAGATCTGTCTTTGTCAAAATCTCAGGCCAAAGAAAAAGAGCGCACCTTACGATACACATCATCATAAGCATCACGCATAAAACTCACATCATAAGATAAAACATCTTTGCTGCCAGCCTTGATCATTTTTTCTCGCAATAGCGCATCGTTTGCAATGCGTTGCAATTGCTCAGCCAGATCTTGAGGATTATGATTGGTAAAAACCAATCCATTTTTTTCATGACTGACCAACTCCAAATTAGCTGGCAAATCCGAACAAATCACCGGCACCTTGCACGCCCACGCCTCTTTAATCACTCCACTGGACCCTTCACCATGGGCCGAAGGAACCACCAAAACATCCAAAAAAGGTAATACCTCCGGGCTTTCCAGCTGCCCTTTCCAGACCACATTGCGTAAACCAAGGCTGTGGGCCAAGTCATGTAATTCTGCCTCTAACTTTCCCTGTCCCACGATCCAGACCTCGGGACTCTTTTTTAAAAGAGCCAAGGCTCTGAAAAATTGTGCATGGCCCTTTTGCTCGGTCAAAGCTCCAATAATTCCCACACGCCCACCATTACCCAGCAGGCGGGGTCTATAACGAGAAAGAACGATAGCACTGGAAATGACTATTGTTGGCGTGGTGATACAGCGCTTGACCTCATCTTGTACTTCTGCACTAACGCAGACCACCACTGACCCCAGGCTATATTTGCAACGACTCCAACCCCGACCCAAGGGATAGGACACCCGCCTAGTATGGATTAAGAGCACATCTCGACGCAATAGTCCAAGGAAAGCCCCCAAAGATGCACTGCGCGCGTCATGGGTATGGAGAATATCACCCGAGACAAGAGCTTGGGACAAGCTCCTGATGTTGCGTGGGTCAAAATCAAAACGAGCCGGCAAGGCCAAAGTAGGGATATTATGTTGTCGGGCACGCGCTAAAACAGGTGCTCCCTTGGGAGCAACAATGAGTACCGGCCGCCCGGCTTGGTGTTGGGCCGCAGCCAGATAAACCACCTGGCGTTGTCCACCCCGAAATTCACAACCCAGGTCCACATGAATGATCCGAGCACATTCAGTCCTCCTGGAAGATGCCTGAGCAACACTCATTATGCTTGCACCAAAGGCTGGGCATGCTGCTTGCGATCTTCCATCAAAAGTGCTCGCAAACGACGACTCACCGGCCCAGGTTGGCCATCACCAATGCACTGACCATTATAATTGACTACACTCACAGCATCAATGCTTGTGCCCAGTAAAATAATTTCTCGACATCCATAAAGTTCAGACTCGGGTACAGGTCTGGTTGTCACGGACATAAATTCCTGGGCCAGATTCATGGCCCGGGTCAATGTGGTGCCCACCAAAGCATTTTTAAGTTCTGGCACAACAAAAACACCTTGTTCATCCACTACCACAGCATTTTCCGTTGAACCTTCAGCCAAAAAACCATCTTCATCAAAGCACAGAGGAAAATCTGCCCCCTGATCCAGGGCATCTTTTTTCATGAGAACATTGGGAAGATAATTGACACTCTTAATTTGGGACATCCAGCCCTGCTTGGCAGGAATACTGGTACGCACTGCCTTGACCCCCTGGGTCCAAAAAGACTCGGCTCTGGGAATAAAAGCTTTGGCCACAAGATACAGACTGGGACTGGGACATTCCCGAACATCCAAACCAAATCCACCAGGCCCACGACCTACAAAAACCAGAACATTGCCTTGATCAGCTTTACTGACCAGACAAAGCTTGCGGATGAGCCTATCCAAAAATTGAAGCTGCACGGGGATATGCAAACCAATGGCATGAGCGGAGCGCTGCAAACGATGTAGATGCTCATCAAGCTGATAAATAGCCCCATTTTCAAAGCGCAGGGCTTCAAAGACACCATCACCCCTATGGACCAGGTGATCATCCAAAGGAATGAGCATCAGCCTGGGATTGGTAAAAATAGCTCCCAATCGGTGATCATAAAAAGTAAAAAAATTCTCTTCTCCTGGCCGGGACAGGGATTGTATCTTATCCCAAAACACGGTTTCATCTCCAATGGGAATCATATCTCCTCCGTACACCGAAAAAATACGCCCCAAACCGTTGTCGGCCGGGGCGTATGGAGTAAGTAATCAGAAAAGCCCATCAAGCCACGCGCAACAAATCCTTAAGTAAAAGCAGCTCTGCAATTTGGACGGTATTCAAGGCCGCGCCTTTACGAATATTGTCGGCCACCACAAACATGTTCAGGCCATTGGCAATACTTTCATCCTCGCGAATACGACCCACAAAGGTCTCGTCTTCTCCAGCAGCCACAATGGGCATGGGATACATCTTTTCACTGGGGTTGTCATACACACGAATGCCCGGAGCCTGACTTAAAATTGCCCTGGCTTCCTTGGAGGTCAATTTTTTCTCGGTTTCAATATTAACGCTCTCACTATGGCCATAAAATACCGGCACCCGTACTGTGGTTGCCGTAACCCGAATACTCTCATCCCCCATTATTTTGGTGGTTTCTTGGACCATCTTCATCTCTTCTTTGGTGTATTCATTGTCCAAGAAAACATCGATTTGAGGCAGACAATTAAAGGCAATCCGATGGGGATAAACTGTGTTTTCCACATCCTGACCATTAAAAAGTTGGCGTACCTGAGTTTCCAGTTCAGTAATGGCTTTTTGACCTGTACCGGAAACAGCCTGGTAGGTAGAGACCACCACTCTTTGAATACGTGCCACATCATGCAAAGGTTTTAAAGCTACCACCAATTGGATGGTGGAACAATTGGGATTGGCCACAATACCCTTATGCCACTCCAGATCATGAGGATTCACTTCAGGCACGACCAGGGGAACTGTGGGATCCATGCGCCAGGCACTGGAATTGTCCACCACCACACAACCAGCTTTAACGGCAAGAGGTGCAAATTTTTCAGAAGTTGCGCCTCCAGCTGAAAACAAGGCCAGGTCCACACCAGCAAAGGAATTTTCTGTGAGTTCCTGCACTGTTAGCGGACGATTGCCAAAATCTACAGTTGTTCCTGCTGATCTGGATGAGGCCAGAGCCCGTATTTCAGTATGCGGAAAATCTCTGCGGGCCAAAGTATCAAGAATTTCCCTGCCCACAGCACCTGTTGCTCCAACCACGGCCACCACTGGATTCTTGCTCATCAATGCCTCCAATAAAATTAATCAAGGAAAAATTTGTGACTGAAATTCTGCCAAATATTCAAGCAGGTATCCGCTTTATTCAAGGTATACAGATGTACCCCTGGGGCACCCCGGTCCAAAAGATCTGCAATTTGTTTTTTTGCATACCCCAAGCCCAGGCCACGTACACCACTATCACCGTAACGCGCATCCACCTGTTCTAGATCGTGCATATATTCTTTGGGCACTGACGCACCACAAAAGGTCAACATACGCTTTAAAGCCGCCAAATTTTGAATGGGCAATACTCCTGGAATAATAGGAGCAACTATGCCCGCAGCACGAGCCCTGTTTACAAAATCAAAATAGAGGTCATTGTCAAAAAAAAGCTGGGTAATGATAAAGTCAGCCCCCAGAGCCACTTTACGCGCCAAGTGGGCCACATCCTCATCCAAGTCATTGGCCTGAGGGTGCTTCTCAGGATATCCGGCAACTCCCACACACAGATTGGGAAACTTTTTTTGAATATAGCTGACCAAATCGCTGCCATAGCAAAACTCATCGCTATCAGGACTAAAGGTTGTTTCACCTCGTGGGGGATCACCCCGCAAGGCTAAAACATTTTCAACACCAGCTTCCATCAAGCCCTTTAAAAAAGCATCAAGTCGGGCCTGATCAGCTCCCACACAGGTCAAATGAGCCAAAGGTTCCACATCATATTCCTGCTTCATGCGAGTCACAATTTCCAGGGTATTATGCTGGGTACCGCCACCTGCACCATAGGTCACGGAACAAAAAAGTGGAGCCATCACCTTGAGTTGACGAACCACATCAAAAAAACCGGGCCAATGTGCCCGGTCTTTGGGGGGAAAAAACTCTAATGATAAAAATGGTTCCTGACGCTCAAGTAGCTGGGCAATGCGCACGAAAAAAACTCCTTATTTTAGGCAACAGTATCGGCAATGGAAAAAATAGGCAGATACATACTAATAACCAGCCCACCAACCACCACACCCAAAAACACAATCATCAGTGGTTCCAGCATGGCGGTCAGGGCGTCCACGGCCACATCAACTTCATCATCATAAAAATCTGCAATCTTGGAGAGCATGGAATCCAGAGCGCCTGTGGCTTCACCAATGGCAATCATATGAATAACCATAGGTGGGAAGACACCGGTTTCATCCAGGGGCTCGGCCAGAGTCTGGCCCTCAGCAATGGATTTTCTCGCTTCAATGACTCCGCGTTCCACGGTTTTATTTCCTGAGGTTTTGGAAACAATATCCAAGGCATTTAAAATGGGCACACCACTGGAAACCATGGTGGACAAAGTACGACTAAACTTGGCTACTGCTGCTTTACGCAATAAGGGGCCAAAAACTGGTAAAAACAAAACCCAACGGTCTACTAAAATTTGTCCTTTTTCCCATTTATAAAAATAGCGAAATCCAACTAAAAAGGCAATAAATCCAACAACAAGATATAAGGCATTACTGGTAACAAAGTTACTGAGGTCAATAACAAATTGGGTTGGAGCAGGTAGGCCAGAACCAAAATCCCGAAACATTTGTTCAAAGGTAGGAATAACAAAAATTAAAATAACAGCAATAACCGCTACTGCTACAGTAACAATAACCGCGGGATAAATCATGGCCCCTTTAATTTTAGCTTTGAGCTTGGCTGCTTTTTCAATATATTCAGCCAGTCTGGTCAAAACCTGATCCAAAATACCACCAGCCTCACCAGCATTGACCATATTGGTGTACAAAGCATCAAAAACATCGGGATGCTTTTTCAAGGCTTCGTACAAGGAACTGCCACCCTCAATATCAGTGCGAACAGTATAAAGTTTACGTCGAAGTTTAGGATTTTCTGTTTGTTCGCACATGATTTGCAAAGCCTGTAGAATGGGCACACCAGCATTGATCATGGTTGCAAATTGCCGACTAAAAACAACCATGGCTCGGCTATCCACGCTGCCTTCCAAAAAGGTACCTTCCAACAAGTCCTTGGGTTTGGGCTTGAGGCGCACATTGGTAAAGCCTTTGCGTCTTAGGATATTTTCTGCAAATTCGATACTTGGGGCATCAAGATCCCCTTTCATGGTTCGACCGCTTCTGGACTTGGCCTTGTAAATAAAAATGGGCATCAAAATCCTCCTAGTATCTGTGGGTCACGGACGAATGCACTATAACAAACTCAAAAAACACTGATTCATTGTGTCCTTGCAGATGTATGCCTTGGGATAAGCTCCTCGTGGAACAAAACGGGTACTGCGCTCATCTAGAACTATCTGATGCATAAAAATCTGGATTGCTTCACGTCTTTGCAATGACTGGTTGTGGTTAACCAGCCTCTCTTTAATACTTAATAGCTGAGAATTGCAACAACTTATCCAACTGGTGTGTGGAAATAATACGCCGAAACGTTCCGGTCTTTCCACGCACAACCATGGAGTGCGTAATGGCTCCTGTACTGGTGTATTGCACTCCCCCTAAAAATGTTCCCCCGGAAATTCCAGTGGCTGCAAAAAAAACATTGTCATCTCGGATCAGGGTATCGGTGGTTAAGATATCTTCAAGATTTAACCCATAGTGGACAACACTATCACGTTCTTCTGGGGATTGGGGATCAAGCTGAGCCAAAATCTGGCCACCAAGAGCCTTGATGGCGCAGGCAGCTAAAACCCCTTCTGGTGTGCCTCCTGTGCCCATCATCATATCCACGTTAGAGGCAGGATCCACAGCCATAAGAGCTCCAGCCACATCCCCATCAGTGTGCAGCTGAATCCGTGCTCCAGCTGTTCTGATCTGGGCAATCAAATCCTTATGTCTGGGCTTATCTAAAACAAAAATAACCAGATCCTCAACCTTTTTCCCCAAAGCCCGGGCAGTAGCTAATAAATTGTCAGCCACAGGAGCGTTGATATCCACAACATCTTTGGCTGCCATGGGGACCACAAGTTTTTTCATATAATAGCTTGGACCTGGATCAAACATGGCTCCAGCTGGGGCCAAACCAACGACGGAAATGGCATTGGGACGACCGTAGGCCAAGAGATTGGTCCCTTCCACTGGATCCACAGCCACATCCACAGCAGCACCTCGCCCAGTCCCAACATGTTCGCCATTAAAAAGCATGGGGGCCTCGTCCTTTTCCCCCTCACCAATAACTATACGCCCATCTATATCCAGGCTATTGAAGGAAAGGCGCATGGCATCCACAGCAGCACCATCACCCTCATTTTTGGCCCCTTTACCCAACCAACGAGCCGAAGCCAGAGCTGCGGCTTCAGTAACCCGCACCAAATCCATGGCTAAATTTCGCTGCGGTGCTTCCATAATCCTTATCCTTTGATAAACTTGACCAAATTTTCTGTGGTAAATCCATATTCCTGCTTCAAAACTGTTGCCGGAGCTGAAGCACCAAAATGATCCAGACCCCAAACTTTTCCAGCAAGCCCCACATATTTATACCACAAATCAGGTCGTCCGGCTTCAATGGCAAAACGCTTGGTAATACCAGAAGGCATGATCTCCTCCTGGTAGGCAGCATCTTGCTCATCAAAAAGCTCCATACATGGTACTGAAATCACCCGAATATGCATTGCAGGAAGTGCCAGTGCTGCTTCCAGAGCCAAGTGCACTTCAGAACCCGAAGCGAAAAGTAATACCTCTGGAGCACAGTCTTGGGGTTCATGAACAACATAGGCGCCCCTGGACACATGCTCAGGCAAGGCCTTGGGCAAGGGCAAGACAGGCAAGCCTTGGCGGGTAAAAATTAACACTGAGGGACGTGAACGCTGTTTAAGGGCCAGGGCCAGGCAAGCCGCGCTTTCATTGGCATCGGCCGGACGCAAAACCAGCAAATTGGGAATCAGGCGCAAAGCACTGACATGTTCAATGGGCTGATGGGTTGGTCCGTCTTCACCCACAAAAAAGGAATCATGGGTAAAAACATGTAAAATCGGCAGCTCCTGAAGAGCGGACATGCGAATGGCATTACGCTCATAATCGGAAAAAACCAAAAACGTGGCCCCAAAGGGTAAAACCCCACCGTGCAAGGCCAGGCCATTGAGAATGGCTCCCATGGGAAACTCTCGAACCCCAAAACAGAGATTACGCCCCAAGGGATTATCTTGGGCATGAAAAATACCTGTTTTTTCCCGAAAGGCCACGGTCTGATTGGAGGGATCCAGGTCGGCAGAGCCCCCCATAAGGGAAGGAATTTGCTCGGCCATAGCCATAAGACAAGTGCCAAAAGCTTTGCGCGTGGCCATGCTGGTGCCGACCTCAAACAAGGGCCAGTCAAAATCTTGGTCACTTAACGGCGTAGTAATGGTACGCCATTTTTGAGTAAAATCCGAATTATTACACCTGGTTTCCAGGGCAAAATCCCATTTTTTCCGCTCATGCTCCAAGTCTTGAAAACGAGACCTGAAATGGGTCAGCACATCTGGAGGCAAAAAATATTCCTCATCAGGCAGACCCAATTTTGCTTTGGTAGCTGAAATTTCATCAGACTTCATGGGGGACCCATGGGTAGCTTCACTGCCTTCAAAATTGGCACTGCCTTTGGCCATCACCGTATGACCAATAATAAGAGACGGCCGCGTTGTTTCTGCTTGGGCAGCCAGGATAGCCTGCCGAATTTGTTGGTGATCGTGGCCATCAATTTCCTGCACATGCCAATGCATGCTTGTAAAAAGCTGGGAATAATTGATGGTGTCCACCCTGTCTGTGGGCCCAGCCAATTGAATCTTGTTGCTGTCATAATAGACAATCAGCCGCCCTAGGCCCCATTGTCCAAACAATGCTGCACTGCCCAGGCAAATGGGTTCTTGCACATCTCCATCAGACGCCAAAACATAGGTATAATGCCCTGCAATTTCATTATCCAGGTACGCTCGTAAAAATGCCTCAGCCACAGCCATACCACCAGCCATGGCAAAGCCCTGACCCAAGGGACCAGTGGTGGCCTCCACACCAATACTGAGATCAAATTCTGGATGTCCTGGAGTTTTACTGCCAAATTGCCGAAAAGCCTGAAGATCCGAAACCTCTAAAGTACCACGCAGGACCAACAACGCATAAAGCAAAGCAGACTCATGGCCGGCTGAAAGTACAAAGCGGTCTCGGTTAAACCAGGCTGGATCACGAGGATCAAAACGCAAAAATTCTTTAAACAAGATATAGGCAAAATCAGCAGAAGACATGGCGCCACCCGGATGCCCTGAATTGGCAGTCCGGATAGAGTCCATGATTAGTCCTTTAATGACATTTACAGATTTGAGATCAAGATCAGAGGCAGTAGTGGTCATGGAGATTATTACCTTAAATAAAAGAGTTATGCATGGTGCAGTGAACCTTCAAACAGATCAACCCGGCGCTGATGACGTCCGCCTGCAAAGGATGCAGACACAAAGGCATCAAGAATGGCTTTGGCCAAATCAACACCTATGATTCGCTCACCCAAACACAGCACGTTGGCGTTATTGTGCATTTTGCTCATGGTGGCCATATATTCATTGGTACACAGGGCAGCTCGAATTCCTGGAGTCTTGTTGGCCACCATGGACATACCAATACCTGAACCGCAAATAAGAACTCCCCAACAGTTTTTCTCCAGCACTTTTTGGGTCAGCTGTTGGGCAATAAGGGGATAATCACAACTTTCAAGGCTGTGGGTGCCCACATCCAAAATCTCAAAACGAGTTCTGAGATGTTCACACAAGATGTTTTTTAGCCCTACTCCAGCGTGATCAGCTCCAAAAACAATTTGCCTCACTCACGCCTCCTGTTCGGCAGTGCGAGATTTTATATATTCTGTGCGGGAGCTCACCAGCTCATTTTCCAAATGAGCAATCTCTTCCAATAAAAACTCAATTTGCTTAAAAGTCAGATCATTTTCGTTGCTAACCGGATCAAAAACCTCATTTCTTTGGTGACATTGAGCATAATTTTTACCCAAAGTCTCATATTCTTCAGCCAATCTCTTTTTTATCTGCCTGATTTCCCAGACTCGAAAAGCTCTGATAAACGCCCATTTTGCCTCACTAACCAGCATTTTAAATCCATCCACAAGAGCTGCAAACATTTTTTTCAACATCTGATCCCTCCACTCATCTTATTTTTTATTGATGAAGAATGCGCATCCATTGCACATTGTCTGGTAAATGCAAATCAAGGTCAGCCACATCCCAATTTGACCCAAGTTCTAATGACTTAAGGCGCAGAATAGCCTTTTCTCCAGCCACAGAGACAAAAGTATATTTTGCATAGAGCTGTTTTCCTGTAAATTCTTCCAAAGAATAGGGATTTTCACAAGTTAGGACCCACCCTGACCGCCCCTTGAATACCAACACATCCAGTGTTGGGCTCATCTCCAAAAAAGCAACATCACCCAAGGCAAATTCCAAACGAGTCCACTGATGAGCAATGGTACTGGCTTTTGAATATTCATTGTAAAGAATTTCACCCAAATTACCAATGAAAAGATTGGACACCTGGCGCACATTAAAGGGCACGGGGATATGAAAATAAGACCAGCCTTTTTGAGCCTCATAATCATGGTAAGCTTTGTTTTCCGAGGGCAAGTACGCGGTCCAAACATTGTCAGATTCACGAATCACGGCCACCAGCCCTCCAGAGCTGGCCGTCAAATCAAGGCGCATGACCGAGGAAGGATACCCCCAAAGTTGACCCACCATCCGCCCTGTCTGTTGCTCTCCTTGAATATGCAAGGAGAAATGGGCCAAGACCTGCTCACTATGGCTTACAGGCGGAGTCAATTGAGCCCACAGTGCAGGGACATCCGCTGTCTGGTGCAGACCGGTTTTAGGTGCACAGGCACACACAATAAAAAATAACAGCCAAAGATATTTCATGGTTTCTGTTCCAGGGCCTCAAGTTTTTTACGCACACTGTCCTTATTTTTACCATCTGCAGCCACTGCCCGAGTATATCCTTTTTTTGATTCTTCCAACAGACTGATGGACAAAGCAATATCGCCATAATGTTCCCAAATAACAGCATCATCAACAAATTGCACTGCCCGACGAATCTCTTTCCATGCTTGCTGTAATTTGCCTTGCTTAAAATATACCCAGGCCAAAGAATCAATATAATAGCCATTGTAAGGTTCTATCCGCAAAGCATTGACAATTAAAATTTCAGCTCGTTCCAAATGCTGTCCTTGTTCAGCAAAAGTATAACCAATATAATTCAAAGCATTGCTGTGATCTGGATCAAGGGTAAGGATATGTTCCATGGTCAGCATGGTTTTTTCATCATGCCCCAGCTGATCATATAACAGAGCTAAACGATATAATATCCGGGTACTTTGAGGCCATCGATGTTTTGCTGCCAATAAAACATCAAGACTGCCCATCAGATCATTATCGTACTCCAACATATCTGCCTGGATAATCACAAATTCAGGCTGATCAGGATATAACTCTTGAGCAGAAAGACAAAGTTCTTTGGCTTTTTCTTTTTCATCATCTTGATACAGCAAGTGCATACGAAAAATAAGGCTGCGCTCATATAACTCGTGATCTGCAGGGATGGCTTCCAAATACGCCAAAGCCCCCGAAGGATTGTTGCAGCCTTCATATTCCAGTACACCCAGATAAAAAAGGGCATTGACCGGAATAGCAGATTGCTGGGCCAATGGGTCAAGCAACAGGGCAGCATGATCATAAAATCCCTGAGCAAGAAGTACATTGGCTGATTCCAAAACCAGTGCTTCATCTTCAGAAAATTGAAGAACATAGGACACAGCTTTGTCCGGATTGTTCAGCTTTAAATTGAGCTCCACAAGTTGAAAGATTATTTCTTGGCTATCCAAACCAGCCTCAAAAAGACGTGAAAAAATCTGGACAGCAGCAACATTATTTTTTTGCGCTTCATAGGTTAAGGCTAATTCAATCCAAGCCTCATAGAATTTGTCATCTGCCTGGACTGCTAAAAGATAATACTTGATGGCCTGCTCATACTGCTCCAATCCAGCGTATGCTTTGCCCAGCAACAAATTTGTGCGCGCAGTGACCAAATCCTTGGAAATACCTTGAAGCCTGTCCAGAGCCTGCTCATATTCATGTTGCTCGATGAGATATAAAGCAAATTCGTGGAGAAGATTGATATTTTTAGGGCGATGTTCAAGATACTCGTCAAGGGTGAGGGCTGCGTCCTCATGGCGTCCCTGGGCAATATATATTTTTACAAGAGCGGTCAGTAAGGGCACAGAATTGGGATAAAGGCTCAGTCCTTCTTTGGTAACTTGCGCTGCCTGGCCCATATTGCCTGTATGCCAATGTAAATTGGCAAAATCCAAATACAGTTCTGGCGTTGGATCCAAAGCAATAACTTGCTCTAAAGCTGTAATGGCTTCGTCTATTCTTTTTTCCTGAAGATATTCATGATACGCAAGAAAGGCATAGATTGCCTGAGCATCAGCCGAGATCTCAACCTGTGGGACACTGACAGGAGGCTGATCTTTTGTCTCGGGATTTTTTTTCCCGCAGGATACAAAAGTAAGCACCAAAAGGGTAAAGAAAATTTTAAAAAATATATTGTGTCTCATAACCAGGTTTGACTCAAGCAACCATCATGTTGTGAACATTTTTGGATAATTTGGTAAATTTTTTTTCCCATAACCAGCCCCAATTCAATAAACTCAGGACCATATATTTTTCCAGACTGGGTACGAAATGTGTTGGTTATGGAAACAATAATTTCCAGACCAACAGGAAATTTTTCTAAAATTTGTTCTAAAGTCCATTCCTGATAATCACAAATTTCCCATAGCGTTGTATTGAAATTATCTGGTCCCCATCGAAATTTGTCCGCATCATAGAGGGCATCGGCCACAAACTGGCCATAAGGATTGGCAAAAGTAGGAGCAGATGAGAAAGCCTCGTGACTTGCAATGGCCTGATAAATTATATCCTTTTCTGCATCATCCAAAGGATAATCTTGAAAAATAAGTCTCGATAACTCCGCCCCATGCACAGCATGATTGTCCTCCAATCGACAAGAGTCATGCAACAGACCGGCTAACATGGCCAACAAGCCAAGTCTTCTGGCTACCTCTATGCCCTGGGGCAAAGTTTCGTGCATAACCAGGGCACAGGCCTCAATGGCCACTTTTTTGGCATGATCAATGCCATGGCCGAAATCATCATATAAAAAAGGCAAAACATCTTCTCGACATCGAGTGACCAGGGGATGAATAAAAAAACTCTCTTTGGCAAAAGCCAATTCAGCATGTACCCTATCATAAAATTTGGGCAAAAAGTCTGGAGCAATAGCAGCACTTTCCTGCTTAATACGATGCAGTATTCTATCCTTCATGCTCAATCCATTCCTCGGAAAAATCCTGAATAGTGGCACTCATTTGACTTTTTATTTTTTGTAATAGCCGCGCTTCTATCTGACGCACCCGTTCTCGGGTAATACCGTATTTATCTCCAATTTCACGCAAAGTAATGGGAGAATCGGCCAACAACCGCAAATCTAAAATATCAATTTCCTTGTCATTGAGATTTTCGCGTATGGCATCAATATTATCATGAATAAGTACGTTTATTTGTTCTGAGGCCAATTGTTCTTCAATGCCTTCTTCCAGGGCGGGCATAAAGTCCATGGGTGTAAAGCCCGCATCAGTGCCGATTTGCATATCCAAAGACATATCATGTTGTCCTAAGCGCTGCCCCATTTCAATAATATCGCTTTCTGAAACCTGAAGATTTTTTGACAAGGTCGAGGTATCGGCATCATAGCCTTGAGCTTGTAAACGTTGCCGCTCTTTACCCAAATTGTAAAACAATTTGCGCTGAGCCTGGGTGGTGCCAATCTTGACCATACGCCAATTATCCATAATGAATTTCAAGATATAGGCCTTGATCCAAAACGAGGCATAATAGGAAAATTTAATACCCTTGTCTGGATCAAATTTTTGCACAGCCTTCATAAGGCCCACATTGCCTTCCTGAATCAAATCCAGGACATTTTTCATCCAGCGACGTTGAAAATCCATGGCAATCTTGACTACCAAACGCAGATTGGACGTAATCAGAGTAAAGGCTGCCTCGTCTTCCTGCTCATCTCTATAACGCCGGGCCAGATCAAATTCTTCATCAGGTTCAAGCTGTCTAAACTGACGAATTTCCTGCAAATAAATATGTAATGGATCAAGCCCGGCCGGATCTCGACGCGAACTGCGCTTGGCCAGAACCAAAGCCCCTGATTCTGTAGCTTCTTTTGGCTGTTTTTCAAGATCAGACGGAATAGACTTGGACTCTTTATCCAGGGATTGATCTTGAGGAGTATTGTTTACAGTCATAATTTTTATTTTTTCCAAGGCTAACGCTGAACAAAAAGGCAGAACCCCTAGTCCCAATGACACTTTTTCTGGAGTGAGCCATGCTTTGTTTTGAATTTCTATATATAGAGTTTTTGTTTGTACTTTTCAATGATTTTCAGTAGGTTCCTTTCTTTAGTTGGACATAAAAGCTTTGCTGATGAGGGTGTCATGCGTAATTTTCGTCAAGCGTTACAAGGCGGAAAGGTTATAATTTTTGATGGAGCCATGGGCAGTGTACTCCAAAGCCTGGGGCTTAAGCCTGGCCAGTCTCCGGAAGAATTTGGTGTCAAACACCCTGAACTCATTGCTGATATCCATATTAAGTACGCTCAAGCAGGAGCCAGGGTGGTCACCACCAATACCTTTGGGGCCACAAGCTTTAAATTGCCCCCTGACCTCAATGTCTTTCAGGTTAATGAGACCATGGCCCGCACGGCGCGTCAAGCTGTGGGCGAGCATGTTTTTGTGGCCGGAAGTGTTGGCCCCACAGGAAGAATGATCGAACCTTTGGGGCGCACAACTTTTAGAGAAGTCGTTGCAGCCTATAAAGAACAAATCCAGGGCCTGGTGGCTGGCGGCATAGATCTTGTCCTGGGAGAAACCCATTTTGATCTGGCTGAAGCCCGGGCCGTTGTTGTGGCTGCCCGAGAAGTTTGCGCTCTGCCCATTGCGATGAGCATGGCTTTTGAACAAGGCGTTAGCCTGACCGGCACAACTCCAGAGGTCTTCGCCCTGACCATGCGCAATATGGGTGTGGATCTGGTAGGCTCCAATTGTAGCGCTGGACCTGAAGAACTCATTCAAATTGCCCAACGTTTACTTGCTGTCTGTGACCTTCCTGTGCTCATTCAGCCCAATGCAGGTCTGCCGGAACTCATTGATGGGCACACTATTTTTCGTCTGGCACCACAGCCTTTTGCGACCACCACAGCCACTCTCGTCGAGCAGGGAGTCACCTGTCTGGGCGGTTGCTGTGGCACCACCCCAGAGCACATCCAGGTCTTACACTCTTTGTGCACTCAAGCTCCCCCTGGGCCTCGAAAAACCTTTCTGCCCCAGGTGGTTGTAACTTCCAGGGCCCAGCAGGTCGCCTTGAGCTGTGATCTCCCGTGTAAGCTCATTGGTGAACGCATCAACCCTACAGGGAAAAAAGAACTCACGGCTGAACTCCAAGAATATGCCACACGCCAGCTCATGACCCTGGCTCAGGAACAAATTGCTCTGGGTGCCCATATTTTGGATGTCAATGTGGGAGCACCCATGGTCGAAGAACCGATCATGCTCCCTTTGGCCATCAAAGAACTTAGTCGGGCCCTTACAGTGCCCTTATGTCTTGATTCCAGTAATACCCAAGCCATGCAAGCAGGTTTGGAAACCTATCCCGGTTCAGCCCTGGTCAATTCCATTAGCGGTGAACACGGACGCATGGAAGAGCTGGGACCATTATGCCGAGATTACGGTGCTCCCTTTATTCTTCTGCCCTTACAAGGACGAAAACTTCCGGTCACAGCTGCTGAACGTCTAGCTATTATTGAGGCCTTGCTCCGCCAGACCCAAGATCTGGGTATTCCCAAACACCTCATTACCATTGATGCCTTAGCTCTGACCATCTCCTCCAAACCTCAAGCAGCCCTGGCCTGTTTGGAGGTTATTCGGTACTGTCGAGAACAATGGCACATCCCGTGTACCATGGGCCTGTCCAATATCTCCTTTGGTTTGCCCGCACGAGAACTCATTAACTCCACTTTTTTGGCCATAGCCATGGGTGCTGGGTTGGCTTCATGTATTGCCAACCCCAGTTCGACGCGTATTCAAGAAACCTTGGCCAGTGGTGAAGTTGTTCTGGGTCGGGATCATCAGGCAGAATCCTTTATTGCTGGATATGCCCAGTGGACCCCTGGTCAAACCATGCGTCCCCTGGTTCAGCAAACCAGTGAAGAAGAAGGGTCAGCCATAAAAAGAGCAGTTATCAAGGGACAAAAGGATGATATCGTGCACCTGCTCAAGGAACAGCTTGACCAGGGCGCAAACCCCTTTGCTCTTGTGGACGAAGAAATGATTCCAGCCATAACCACAGTTGGAGAAAAATACGAAAAAAGGGAGTATTTTCTCCCACAACTCCTCCTTTGTGCTGAAACCATGCAAGTGGGTTTTGAGTCCATCAAGCATCTTCTCTCCCGGCAAGAACAAGAAGCCAAAGCCACCATTATTATGGCCACAGTGGAAGGAGATATTCACGATATCGGTAAAAATATTGTTTGCCTGATGCTCAAAAACTATGGCTATCAGGTCATTGATTTGGGAAAAGACGTCAAAGCCCAGGATATTGTTGCCGCTGCCATAGAACACAAGGCTGCCCTTGTTGGCTTGTCTGCCCTCATGACCACTACCATGGTACGCATGGAGGATACCGTGCTCTTGCTCCAAGAAAAAAAGCTACCTTGCCAGGTCATGGTCGGTGGAGCTGTGGTCAGCCAGGATTTTGCAGATCGCATCGGTGCGCATGGCTATGCTGATGATGCTGTGGCTGCGGTCCGTGTTGCGACGGCCTTGTGTGCCAAAATAGCCCAATAAAAATATTGAGGTAGTCATGACCATAGACAGATATATCCTCAGAAAAGCAACTATTGCTGACGTCAAGTGTATCCATAAACTGCTGATGGATTGCGCCAACAAGCGTTTACTCTTACCTCGCTCCTTTAATGAACTCTATTCCCATTTGCGGGACTTTGTAGTGGCTGAAGATCGCCGGCAGGAAGTTGTGGTGGGTTGTTGTGCCCTGACCATAACCTGGGAGGAGCTTGCTGAAGTACGTTCTTTGGTTGTGACAGAAGATGCCCAGGGCCAGGGTTTGGGCCGAAAACTGGTTGAATTTTGTATCAGTGATGCCTTGACCTTTGGTATTTACAAGATTTTTACCTTAACTTATCAAGTGAATTTCTTTCAGAAACTGGGCTTTTCTGAAGTCAGCAAAGACATCTTGCCCCAAAAAGTTTGGGCAGACTGTCTCAAATGTCCCCAATTTCCCGATTGTGATGAAGTAGCCATGATGATTGCATTATAGGCGTAAAGGCTGGAGAATTATGAGATTTGTACCCTTGTTTGATCGTGCTCAAATTGAAGTACGAACCCGAGAGCTGGGCCAGGAAATTTCCAAACATTATGGACAAGAACCCCTGATCTGTGTCTGTGTACTCAAAGGTGCTTATGCTTTTTTTACAGATTTGATGCGCAATTTATCCATCCATCCTATTATGGATTTTGTGCGTTTATCCAGCTATGCTGACCAGACTTCCAGGCAAACAAAAATGGTTTTTTCCAAAGATATAGAAATTGATATTACTGACAAACATGTTTTAATTGTTGAAGATATTGTGGACACTGGTCATTCCATGAAATTTTTGACCAAGGTTTTTGAAGCCAGAGGTCCCAAGTCCATTAAAATTGCAGCCATGATTAACAAGCATGAACGCCGCGATGCGGACATTATCGTTGATTTTGAAGGGTTCTCTGTTCCCAAAGGGTATATTGTTGGCTATGGGCTTGACTACGCAGAGCAATACAGAGAATTAGACGGTATTTATGATTTACAATTCTCAGAAAAACAAGATACTTGACCAAAAAAACTCCAAGGGTATCCTATGCTTATAAAATGTCCTGAGTGTACTACGACCTATAATTTAGATGCAAGCAAAATTACCCCCGAGGGAAGCAAGGTTCGTTGCTCTCGGTGTAAACATATTTTTACTGTAGTAGGACCTGAGCCCAAGGTCCAAGATCAGCCCCAGCCTGTTGCAACTCCCCCGGAATCTGCCCCTGACTCCATGGATGCTTTTGAAAAGGAATTTGCATCCTTCTTTAATGAACATAAAAAGCCCCCCAAAGCTGCTGTGGATCAGGACATGCTGGCTGACTTAGAAGGTGCTTTCCAACAACCACTCATTGAAAAACAAGAATCATCCTCTTCATCTCAAGCAGATCGCCAGCAAAACCAGAAAAGAAGTGTGTGGAGCATGCTCCTTTTGACCATAGTTCTGGTTGTGGCTTTGGCTCTTGGACTGGTTTACTACTTAAAACCATCACTTTTAGGCATCAAACTCCAACCACCTGCCTCAAGCCTTACTGCGCAAGGGGACATCCAGGAAGGAGTAGCCAATATTGGTCTGGAAAATGTTCGCCAATATTTTGTACCCAATGAAAAAGAAGGACAGCTGTTCATCATTGAAGGTCAGGCCATTAACCGTTTTGAAGAACCCCGGGAATTGATTCGCCTCAAGGCTTCACTTTTTAACCAGCAAGGTTCAGAAGTGACTACCCAGGAATTTATGTGCGGTAATGTGGTGTCCTTGTATCAACTTCAAGTTGCCTCACGTCAGGATATTGAAGCAGCCCTGACCGCCAAAGTGGGTATTTTAACCAATAACACCAATATTCAGCCGGGTGCATCAGTACCGTTCATGGTTATTTTCTTTGACGCACCAGAAACAGTGGAAGAATTTGGCCTGGAAGTTATCCAAGCCAGCGTTCCTGCTCAATAGTCCAAGTACCGCCGGGCAGGATATTTCCTGTCCGGACCATGTTCATGAAAAATAAAACCTCCTATATCTGTAAGATATGCCATGCCCCAGCTCCACGCTGGCAGGGACAATGCTCCAAGTGCCAAGCCTGGAATTCCCTGGAAACCGTTGTCTCCACCCCTCTTCGTTCTTCAACGATGACCATCACCCAGCCTGTTGATCTCAGAACTATTGAGACTGGTGTTCAAGATCGCACCAGCACACGCATGGGTAGCCTGGATAGCGTGCTTGGCGGTGGCTTTGTCCCAGGTGGAGTGGTCTTGCTGGGCGGTGAACCAGGCATTGGCAAGTCCACCCTGCTGTTACAAGTTGCTGGAACCATGCGTGAGACTGGTCAACAGGTTATTTATGTCTCTGGAGAAGAGTCCTTAAGCCAAATCCGCAGCCGCGCTGACCGGCTGGATATGCTTGATGACCAGCTCCTGGCCATGACCACCAATGCCGTGGAAGATATCTTGGCATGTATGGATCAGCATCCAGCCCTGGTTATTGTGGATTCCATCCAAACCATGGTTTCCTCCCAGGCCGAAGGTTTGCCCGGATCCGTGGCCCAGGTGCGAGCTGTGGCCACGACTTTGGTCGAACGGGCCAAACAATCTGGGGTGACTGTAGTTTTGGTTGGCCATGTGACCAAGGATGGGCAGATTGCTGGTCCCAAGCTGCTGGAACACATGGTCGATACGGTCCTCTATTTGGAAGGTGATAAAGAACTACAGGTCCGGATTTTACGGGTGGTTAAAAATCGTTTTGGCCCGGCCAATGAATTGGTACTTTTTGAAATGCGCGGCCAGGGCATGAGTATTATTGAAGATCCATCCACTTTTTTCCTCCAGGCCCGGGACACAGCCTTAAGTGGTACAGCCCTGGTCATGTGCATGGAATCCCAGCGCCCTTTTGTGGTTGAAGTCCAGGCTCTGGTCACCAAAACCTTTTTGGCCTTTCCCCGCCGCACTGCCCTGGGCTTTGATGCCAACCGCCTGCACTTGCTCATTGCGGTTATGGAAAAACGCTTGCACGTCAATTTTGGACAAATGGATGTCTATGCCAAGATCGGCGGGGGACTGCGCATGAAAGATCCCGGCATGGACCTGGGTATTGTGGCTGCCCTGTTGTCTTCCCTTTATGATCAGCCCTTGCCCGAAGGAGCTGTGTTTTGGGGTGAGGTAGATTTAAATGGCCAGATCCGCCCGGTTTTTGGCCATGATGTACGCCGCAAACAAGCCCAAAATCTGGGTTATAGCCCACTGGTTCACCCTAAAACATCCGAAGCCAAAACCAGCGGCTGGGGACGACTGTTGGATGTGCAACACATGCTCTTTGGTGCTCCTTCTGCAAAATATTCTGGATAATTACATAGTTTTTTTTCAAGCCATAGCTTAAATAAAGATCCATGCTTTGCACCAGCTGTAATAACAAGTTAGTTGACATACATTGAATTATGCAAAAAATTCCAAAGATCATACATCAAACTTACCCTACTAAAGATCTTCCCCATCCATTTGCAACCATAACTACGCGTTTACAAGCTTTAAATCCAGACTGGGAGTACCGTCTTTATGATGACCAAGATGTTAAAACTTTCATCGCCCAGGAATATGGACAAGAATACCTCTATTTATACCAACGTATAAATCCTTGCTATGGTGCGGCAAGAGCTGATTTTTTTCGTTACTTAGTTATTTATAAATATGGGGGAGCCTATTTTGATATTAAAAGTCTTTGTACTCAGCCCTTACAAGATATTATTCGTGAGGATGACGAAATTTTGTTAAGTTTTTGGAGTCCGGGCTCGGGTTACGGACGAGGCTGGAAAGAATTGACCTGGTCTAAGTATGGTGAACTCCAACAATGGCATATTATTGCCATACCACAATCTCCTTTTATAAAGCTAGTTATTGACAAAGTCATAGCCAATATCCTGAATTATTCACCCTGGACTTTTGGTGTAAGTTCAATTGGTGTATTGAGGGTTACTGGACCCATTGCTTATACCCAGGCCATTTTTCCTAAAATTAATACTTATGTATGTAGGTTTGGTCCTTTTGATCAAGACTTAGGTCTAGTATATTCTGGATTGGAAGCAGGATTGCATCACTCACAAATTTATAAATTCTATTATGATCATTTTTTTTCCCCCATCATCCTACCCTCACAAAAATTGAAGTACCTTTCATGGTATCCACCCTCTATATATTGGAAAGCTCGGAGAATAGCTGGAAAAATCAAAAGATATATATTGCAAACTGTTGCTACATTTTGATTTTCAAAAATTAAAACTTTCTAACAAAATCGAACTGTTACTTCCATCAAAATAGCCTCAGGATGAATCACTCCAGGACCGGCCACCCTTGGGCTTTTTTACTGGTCCCTGAGCTTTGACCCTGCGTAACCAGGCATTAAGCCGCTCCTCATACCCTTCTTGTTTGGGCTGATAAAAAACCCGGCCTTGCAATTCTGGCGGCAAATACTCCTGGTTCACCCATGCTTGGGGATAGGCATGGGGATATTTATAGCCCTGCCCATAACCCCATTCTTTTTGCAGGCTGGTGGACGCATTGCGCAAATGCAGGGGCACAGGTTTGGCCCCATTGCTACGAATTTCCTTGACTGCTGCCAGATAGCCAGCATAGGCCGAGTTACTTTTGGGAGCCAGGGCCAGATACACTGTGGTTTCAGCCATGGGAATCCAGCCTTCAGGCATGCCAATGCGGTCCACAGCCTGTTCGCAGGCCACCGCCAGGGATAAAGCCATGGGGTCACCCAGGCCCACATCCTCGGATGCCGAAAGAATTAAACGACGACAAATAAAACGCGGATCTTCTCCAGTCTCCACCAAACAGGCCAGATAATACAAGCTGGCGTCAGGATCCGAGCCTCGAATGGATTTGATCAGGGCTGAAGCCAATTCATAATGTGAATCTCCATCCCGATCCCCACGCAAGACAATTTCCGGTAATCTGGTTTTTAAATGCTCTGGGGCCAATTCCTCCTTGTCCAGGGCAGAGGCAAATTCCACCAAATTGAGCATGGTCCTGGCGTCTCCGCCAGCCAGCTTGGCCAAGAGTTCCAGGCTTTTTTCCGGAATAAGAGCATCCAGACGCTCTGCCCCACGCTTACCCACATCCAAAAGTTCAGGCAGACTCAAAGAGCGCAAACGCAAAACATGCAACCGCGACAAAAGCTGCTTGGTGACACTAAAGGAGGGATTTTCCGTGGTCGTGGCAATCAGGGTCAAGTCCCCGGTTTCCAGCAGGGGCAAGAAAAAATCCTGCTGGGCCTTGGAATAGCGATGCAACTCGTCCAAAATCAGGATTTCCTGATCCTGAATCTGTTTTCTCAAGGCCGTGATCCCCACTTCCGGGGCACTGACCCGCACATAGGATTTCCCACTATGACGAGCCAAAAGCAGGGCCACAGTAGATTTCCCGCAACCAGGCGGCCCAAAAAGCAGCAGACTGGGCAAGGCCGGCGAATGCATCAAGGTCCGCAAACGCTGACGAAAATGGCTCTGGCCGATAAAATCATCCAGGCTTTGCGGACGAAGGGATTCTGCCAAAGGTTTTCTGGAAGACACGATGATTTCCTATAACTGGGTAAAATCCGCCTGAACACAAGCCAGAAAAACCACGGCTTTGGCACCCACAGCAGCGCAGTCAACAAGGCGCCCCTGGTTTTTAAAGGTCCAGGTCATGGTTATATATTCGTCGGGAAAGGACTCCTGAGGCAAGTATTCAGCCCATTCCACCACACAAAATAATTGCGAGTCAATTAAGGCCTCCTCAATATCCGCATCAATGCCCGCCCCTGAGGTACGGTAGAGGTCAAAATGTCCCACAGGCGGCTGGGTGGGATATAAATTGAGGATATTAAAACTGGGGCTGCTGACTTCGGCCTGGTCACTTCCGGGTAAAGCCTGCACCAAATGGCGTACAAAGGTGGTTTTGCCCACTCCCAGCTGGCCATACATTAAAATGGGCACAGGCTCCCCACTGGCCATGCATCGGGCAAAACATTGGGCCAGGGTAATGGTTGTTTCCAGACTAACGGCCTGAACCAACATGTTAGGCCTTGGGAATCAGAGTTTTTAAAATATCCTTTTTCCCGACCACTCCCACTAAAATTCCATTATCAAGCACAGGCAGAGTATGAAATTTCTTATCCACCATCAGGGCGGAAACTTTATCAATACCCATGTCCGGGGCAATGGTGGTGACCTTGCTGGTCATGGCGTCAGCAACCTTGGAAGCAGCAATACGCTTCACCTCAGCTTCCAGAAGAGCTGTGGAAGACAAGGGCACAAAACCATCCAGCAAAGTAAAAAGAGAAGGCAAAGGTAATGTTTTTTGCATTCTGACCAGATCACTTTGACACAAAATACCCACCAATTTTCCGTGACCATCGACCACAGGCAAACCATTAACCTTGGTCTCCAAAAAAAGACGGGCCGCATCGACCACATCGGCCTCAGGCCCAATGGTAATCACCTTGGTGGTCATAATATCTTTAGCTGTACGCATCACTGCACTCCTTGAGAGCTTGAGGAAGTATATGGGCAATTTCCAAAGGGGTATTGCCCCGATAGGGAAAATCACGAGCCAGGGTCGTCCCGGCCAATCCATGCCAGTACACAGCAACCTGGGCCGCGGTCAATGCAGGGTAGCCCTGGCTTATAAGACTTCCCAGTATTCCGGCCAGCACATCGCCCGACCCGGCCACAGCCAAATTGGGAGCACTAAAAGGCGAGATGGCCAGAGGCTGCTCGGTTTGGGCCACAAGTGTTCCTGCACCTTTGAGCACCAGGACTGATGGGTGTTGAGCAATAAATTGTTGGGCATACTCAAAGCGAGCTGCATTGATCTGCTCTGCCCGAACTCCAAAAAATCGGCCCAGTTCTCCGGGATGCGGAGTCAACACGTCCTGATCTGTGAGCCTGGCCAAAAGATCAGATTTTCCAGCCACATGAAACAGGGCGTCAGCATCAAGGACCAGGGGAGGTCTGGGTTGAGACAAAAATTGAACCAAAAACTCATACGTCCCTTGTGTTCTTCCCAGACCCGGCCCCAGAACAATAGCCTGAAAACGGTCCAGATGTTCGGCCAGTTCCAGAGCACAAGTCTGGCTCCAGTCCTGGCTTGATCCCAGACTCTGGGTTGAACCCGATTCCTGGGTTAAGCCCAGCCCCAAGGTCATGATTTCTGGAAAAGGAGCATAGCTTGCACTCAAGGCCTGAGGACCAGCAATAGTGACCAAACCAGCCCCAGAACGCATGGCTCCCTGGGCTGCCAAAAGCGGTGCTCCGGCCAGGCCTTTGGAGCCGCCAATAACCAAAACATGGCCAAAACTTCCCTTATGGCCGGTAGCCTGGGGAGTCTTGAGCACCTGGCCAAGCTCCCTGGTCAGGGCCATGTGTGCGGTTGGATGGGCCTTTTTAATATGGTCGGGAATCCCAATTTTAACGGTTTGCACCTGGCCGGTAAATTCGTGGGCATCTGGTAAAAAAAGCCCCAGCTTGGGAGCTTCAAAGGTCACCGTAGTCTGAGCCCGGACTGCCACAGGACTGGCCTTGCCGGTTAAGGCATTCAAGCCTGAGGGAATATCCAAAGACAGGACATAGGCTGATCTGCCCAGCTTATTTATGAACCTGATCCAGGCCTCCATGTCAGGACGTAAAGAGCCCTGAAAGCCAATGCCCAACAGCCCGTCAACAATCAGTTCTGCCGGGCCAAAATCCAGATCATGTTCAGGCAAATACGCGCAGGAAATATCCATGGCCTGGGCCAGCCGGATCTGCAAAGCCGTATCCCCTGTATAGGTGGACAAAGGCTTGGTGTGCAGGATCTGCACCTGACTGCCTTCCTGGGCCAAATGCCTGGCCAGGGCAAAAGCATCCCCGCCATTATTGCCCGGACCAGCAAAAATCAGCACTGAACGACCCCGCAAAGAAGAAAACTCTTGGAGCAAAATCTGCAAAGCGCCTCGGCTGGCATTTTCCATTAACACTGCCCCGGACAAACCAAACCCCTCTATGGTCAAGCGGTCCCAAAGAGCCATTTCCATAGGCGTGGGCAAAGGACTGAGCATCACTATCTCCTATTGTTCCAAAATAACCACAGCCACGGCAGTATCCCGACCATGAGAAATGGACAAAAGAGCCCGTACGGCTTGCAACGCTGCATAGTGTTTTAACGCCTGATTAAAAAAACAAAGACTGGGTTTACCCACAGAATCATTGGCAATTTCCACATCCTGAAAAGTAATGCCCTGGCTAAACCCAGTCCCCAAAGCCTTGACCGCAGCTTCCTTGGCGGCAAAGCGTGCCGCCAAAAAAGGAATCATTGTTGATGGGGCCTGAGCCAATTCTCTGGGGGTCAAAATACGGGCACAAAACTTGTTTCCATAGCGCGCATAAGCCGCAGCAATCCGGTTCAGCTCAACAATATCAATACCCAGCCCAATGACCATGACTGCGCTCCCAAAATTCCGGCTAGACCTTTTCCAAATTGCTGAGCATCAGTTCGCCAAAACCCGAACAAGAAAGCTGCTGGGCGCCTTCCATTTGTGAGGCCAAATCTATGGTCACCTTTTTCATGGTAATACACAATTCCAAAGCCTGACGAATTTTCGTGGCCGCCTCATGCCAGCCCAAATGATCAAGCAACAGCGCACCAGACAAAATCAAGCTGCCCGGATTGGCCAAATCCTTGCCTTCAATGGCTGGAGCTGTACCATGGGTCGGTTCAAAAAAGGCCAATTTTTCACTCATGTTCACCCCTGGAGCCAGGCCAAGACCACCCACCTGAGCGGCCAGGGCATCGGAAAGATAGTCACCATTCAAATTTGGAGTGGCAATAACATCGTAACACTCGGGCCGAATCAAGACTTCCTGAAACAGGGCATCAGCAATGCGATCCTTGAGTTCCACAGCCCCCGGAGGGCATGAGGGCACGTTTTCCAAGGTTACCTTTCCGGCAAATTCCTCTGCGGCCAATTCATAGCCCCAATTTCGAAAAGCGCCTTCAGTAAACTTCATGATATTGCCCTTATGGGCCAGGGTGACACTTTTCCTGCCCTGGGCCAGGGCAAATTGGATGGCCTTGCGAATCAATCTCTTGGAACCGCGCTCAGTCATGGGTTTCAAACCAATACCACTGGTAGGGTCAACCTGCACACCCAATTCATCCCGCAAAAAAGCAATAAGTTTTTGGGCTTCCTTGCTTTGGGCCTGCCACTCAATACCAGCATAGACATCTTCGGTATTTTCACGAAAGATTACCATATCAATACGTTCGGGATGTTTGACCGGGCTGACCACCCCAGGAAAATATCGAATGGGTCGAATACAGGCGAACAAGTCCAAAGTTTGCCGCAAAGTGACATTAAGACTTCGAAATCCTGTGCCCACAGGGGTTTCCAGGGGGCCTTTCATGGCTACTTCTGCCTGGGCCAGGGTATCAATGGTGGCTTGGGGCAAATAGGTGCCCACTTCGGCAAAGGCTTTTTTCCCGGCCAACAGCTCTGTCCACACCAGCTTTTTGCTCTGACCATAGGCCAGCTTAATGCTTTGATCCAACACGGGCCTGGCTGCGGCCCAAACTTCCTTGCCAATACCGTCCCCTTCAATAAAATAAACCTGCTGTTCCATAAATTCATCTCTCATTCCAGTTAAATATTTGACCATGGTAACCAGTGCCTGGCTCCGTAAAAAAATTTAATCTGCCCGCGTTCTTGAGGAAAATTCTGGCATAAACAAGGCGCATGGGCAATACCGATATAGCTGGTCCTCCCCTCAGGGTTAAAGGAAACACTGATTAAAATATTTTTAACGGCTAGTTGCCGGCGCATCAATAGAGTACCTTCTAAGAAAGCGTTAATTTATCTTGTCATTCCGCCCGACTGCCACCGCAAACAAAGTGCGGCGGGTGGCAGTCGGGCGGAATCTCAAAAAAGGCAGAGATCCCTTCGGCTACGCTCAGGGCAGGCTCCTCGACAAGCTCGGGATGGCCTGAAATTGAGAAGACCATGATGGTAAGGTCGATTTAATCAGTGCCTCCTTAGGAAGAAATAAAGACAAAAGACCTGAATCCTACAACTCTACGCTAAAATGACTTTCAGGTTCTTGCATCCTTAACCAGTCAGCCCAAGGCTATGAGTGGACTTTTTTCTTTATATTATTTAATAAGTGGAATTGATTATACTTTTTATAATTTCTTATTAACGACACTGTACTTCAATGCCTTAAGAAACATGAACTAAACTTTTACTTTAATAACGTATTACACACTAAAAATACCTTTGAAACAGGATCAAATCATGACCAGCACCCAACAACGCGCTGAACTGCAACGCCGCATTTGGCAAATTGCCAATGATGTCCGTGGCTCTGTGGACGGCTGGGATTTCAAGCAATATGTCCTGGGCGCACTTTTTTATCGTTTTATCAGTGAAAATTTCATCAATTATATGCAAGCTGGTGACGAAAGCATTAACTACCCTGGCCTGGCTGATGAACTCATGACCACGGATATTAAAACTGACGCCATCAAAAGCAAAGGCTATTTTATTTATCCCAGCCAGCTTTTTAACAATGTGGTCAAAAACGCTCACCAAAACCACAGTCTCAATACAGACCTGGATCAGATTTTTAGTGATATTGAAAACTCTGCCAGTGGCTTTCCTTCTGAAGCAGACATCAAAGGGCTTTTTGCTGACTTTGACACCACCAGCAATCGTCTGGGCAATTCTGTTGCAGATAAAAACAAGCGTCTGACCGCTGTGCTCCAAGGTGTGGCTGATCTGGACTTTGGCAGTTTTGAAAACAACCATATTGATCTTTTTGGTGATGCCTACGAATTTTTAATTTCCAACTATGCGGCCAATGCTGGCAAATCCGGTGGCGAATTTTTTACTCCGCAGCATGTGTCCAAACTCATTGCCCAGCTGGCCATGCACAAGCAAACCAGTGTCAATAAAATTTATGATCCAGCCTGTGGTTCAGGCTCTTTGCTTTTACAAGCCAAAAAACACTTTGATGCTCATATTATTCAGGACGGCTTCTTTGGTCAGGAAATCAACCATACCACCTACAACCTGGCCCGCATGAACATGTTTTTACACAATATTAACTACGACAAGTTTCATATTGTCCTTGGTGATACCCTGACCAAACCAGACTTTGGTGCTGAAAAGCCCTTTGATGCCATTGTCTCCAATCCGCCCTACTCCATTAAATGGATAGGCAGTGATGACCCGACCCTGATCAATGATGACCGCTTTGCTCCAGCAGGAGTGCTGGCACCCAAATCCAAGGCAGACTTTGCTTTTGTGCTCCATGCCTTGCATTATTTATCCCCCAAAGGACGCGCGGCCATAGTCTGTTTTCCGGGTATATTTTATCGAGACGGCGCTGAAAAGAAAATCCGCCAATACCTTGTGGACAACAATTATGTGGAAACCATCATTGCCCTGGCACCCAACCTGTTTTTTGGAACCACCATTGCTGTCAATATTCTGGTGCTTTCCAAGAGCAAAACTGACACCCAAGTCCAATTCATTGATGCTAGTGCATTATTTCAAAAAGAAATCAATACCAACACCCTGAGCGACAAAGATGTGGCCGAAATCATGGCCGTGTTCGATAGCAAGGATAACCAGGCACACTTTGTCCAAAACGTGGACTATGAGGCCATTGTGGCCAATGACTATAACCTGTCTGTCAGCAGCTATGTGGAGCCCAAGGACACGCGTGAAGTGATTGATATTACGAAGCTCAACGCTGAAATTAAAACCACTGTAGCCAGCATTGATCGGCTGCGCAGTGAAATTGACGCCATTGTAGCAGAAATTGAGGGAGTAAAGTCAAGTGCATAATTCATTTCATTGCAAACCAAAGCAGAGTGAAAGAGCAAAGAAACAAAAGCATTGAGGATAAAGCATGACCCTTAACAACAAGCTCAATATCGAAGACCCCATAGAGCTGGCCAGGGCAGAAGAAAAGATCAGCAAGCAAAAGGCCAGGCAACTCTTTGATTCTGGCGAGATCAACAAGGTCCAAGTAGGCACTTTTGCAGGACTTACCTTTATTCATGAGTATTTATTTGCTGATCTGTATGACTTTGCTGGCAAAATTCGTGATGTAAATATGGCCAAAGGTAATTTTCGTTTTGCGCCCCTCATGTATCTGGAGGCCGCTCTTAAAAATATTGAGACCATGCCTCAAAACAGTTTTGAGGAAATTATTGAAAAGTATGTGGAAATGAATATTGCCCATCCTTTTCGAGAAGGTAATGGCCGAGCCATGCGTATCTGGCTGGATTTAATGCTCAAAAAAGCTTTGGGAAAGGTGATCGATTGGAGCTTGGTGGATAAAAATGATTATCTTCTGGCCATGCAGCGCAGCCCTGTAAAAGATGTAGAAATCAAACATCTGCTCCAACAAGCCCTGACAGATCAAGTCCATGACCGGGCCTTATTTATGATGGGCATTGATATCAGCTATTTTTATGAAGGCTATGGCCAATTTAAAACCGAGGAACTTTAGCCTTGAACCAAGTCACTGCAAAGAATTTTTTAAGTCTGATTAAAGATATGCCTGTGGAGTGGAAGAGGCTGGGGAATGAGAAATACTTTCAAGTAGCCAATAGCGGTAGAAAACCAGTAAAAGCTTCATTACGCATTCCTGGAAAAACACCCTATTACGGTGCAAATAACATTCAAGATTATGTCGAAGGATATACACATGATGGGGAATTTGTATTAGTTGCAGAAGATGGCTCGGCTAGCCTTGAAAAGTATTCGATTCAGTATGCAAAAGGTAAATTTTGGGCTAACAACCATGTTCATGTTATTAGAGGGATATCAAATGTCGATACAAGGTATTTATTTCATTATCTAACAACATTTAATTTTGTACCGTACCTAACTGGTGGTGGAAGAGCAAAGCTTACGAGAGCAAGGCTAGTAGAAATTCCAATCCCCATCCCTCCTCTACCCATTCAACATGAACTTGTCCGTATTTTGGATACATTTACCACCCTTACCGCCGAGCTTACCGCGGAATTAACCGGCGAGTTTATTGCTCGCAAAAAACAATACAACTACTATCGGGACCATTTACTGACTTTTGATGGCTGGCAGCCGTCATTCCACGCGGAACGCAGTGGAGTCGCGGAATCCATTGAGCAGGGGGCTGGATCCTGCGACTTCGCGCAGGATGACAAAAAAAGAACAGTGGAATGGGTAACACTAGATAAGATATATAAATTTCAATATGGAACAGGAAATAAAATACCTACAGTAGGGGGAAAATACCCAGTTTATGGAAGTAATGGAATTGTTGGTATGCATAATGAGTATAATAGCGAAGATGCTCCAGTCATTGGTCATATAGGTGCATATGCAGGAATTGTAAATTGGGCAAATGGTAAACACTTTGTTACTTATAATGGAGTTATCTGCAAAAAAATAAATCCAAAAGTTAATAGCAAATATGCATACTATATTTTACTAGCTCAAAACTTCATGAATAAAGCTAATAAAGCTTCGCAACCATTTATTTCTTATAGCACTTTAAATAAAACACTAGTCCCAATACCTACATTATCTGTCCAAGAAAAAATTGTTGCAATTCTTAATAAATTTGATGTTCTCACTAACTCCATCAGTGAAGGTTTACCTCGTGAAATTGAGCTGCGCCAAAAGCAATACGAATATTACCGCGAACAACTATTAAACTTTCCCAAGCCTGGAGCTATGGCTGGCTAAAATCATCCCCAGGAGTGCACATGGCCCATTACAACACCATTGCTGAATCCAAAAACTTCATTGTTTTAGATCGATACACCAAGTTGGATCGGGTTTATGAAACCTACCAGTCAGAAGATGAGCTGGAGCGCGAGCTGATTCAGGACCTGCAAAGCCAAGGCTATGCATATCTACACCAAATAAATACAGCGGAAAAACTGCTGGCTCTGGTGCGTGAGCAGCTCCAGCATCTAAATAAAGTCCAATTTTCTGAAGCTGAATGGCAGCGATTTCTCAGCGAGTATCTGGACAGACCCGGTGATGGCATCCTGGATAAAACCCGCAAAATTCACGATGACCATGCCCTGTGTGTCAATGTAAGACTGCACCAGTTGATTTTAAGATAACTTGCAAATAGGGGCGGCCTAGGAGGAAAGAATGCCCAAGCCAATCACTCTCGTTGAACCTAAGGTGGAACCAAATTCAGC